>OLNW01001400.1_pt1 | contig 23822 bp, 14 predicted proteins | sample 1672121 | NCBI WGS metagenome assembly OLNW01 (sample SAMEA3136648, study PRJEB25190) | human gut metagenome
TCATCACTACTTGTATATTTTACCGCTTTATTTGCTATACTTGGTTCTATACTTGCTGTTATTTTCTCTGTTTCTTTTCCTGTTGTTAATTTTATTTTTGTTTTATCCAATGTTATTTTTGTTGCTTTTATATTTACTGTTATATTAAAACTTGCACTTAAGTTTGTTCCATCTGTTGTTGTTGCTGTTATTTTACACGTTCCATTTCCTGCTGCTTTTATTACTCCACTTGAACTTACTGTTGCTACTTTTGTATTGCTACTACTCCATCTTACACTTTTATCTTCTGCATCACTTGGTGTTATATTTGGATTAAACACTGGTGTTTGATTTACATTTGTTATTGTATAACTATTAAAATCAAAACTTATCCCTGTTACAAATTTTACATCTACTGTAACATCACAACTTGCTGTTCTATTTGTTCCATCTGTTGTTGTTGCTATTATTTTACATTTTCCATTACTTACTGCCTTTACCCTTCCCTTACTATCTACTGTTGCTATTTTTCCATTGCTACTGCTCCATGCTACTTTTTGACCTGCCTGACTTGGTGTTACTGTTGCTACTAATTTATTTATACTATTTCGACTTGTTATTTGCATGCTTGTTTTATCCAAAGCTACACTCTTTGCTTTTATATCTACTATAATATCCACACTTGCACTTAAATTTGTTCCATCCTTTGTCGTTGCTGTTATTTTACATGTTCCATTACTTACCGCTTTTATTACTCCACTTGAACTTACTGTTGCAATACTAGTATTACTACTTTTCCATGTTACATTTTTATTTGCTGTGTTTTCTGGTAATATCTTAGCTGTAAATGATGGTGTTTGTGCCAAATCTGTTATTTTATAGCTTGTTAAACTAAAACCTATACTTTCAGCTTTTATATCTACTTTTACATCACAGCTTGCTGTTTTATTTGTCCCATCTGTTGTTGTTGCTGTTATTTTACATGTTCCATTTCCCACCGCTGTTACATTTCCATTACCATCTACTCTTGCTATTTTTTCATTACTACTTTTCCAATTTACCTTTTGACTTGCCTGTATTGGTGATATTGCTACATTTAATTTATTTTTTTCATTATTACTTGTTATGTTTAAGCTTGTCTTATCTAGCGCTACACTCTTTGCTTTTATATCTACTATAACATCCATACTTGCACTTAAGTTTGTTCCATCTGTTGTTGTTGCTGTTACTTTACATGTTCCATTACTTACTGCTTTTATTACTCCTTTTGAATTTACTGTTGCAATTCCTGTATTACTACTCCTCCAAGTAACATTTTTACTTGCAATTGATGGTGTTATATTAGGTTCAAACGATGGAGTTTGAGCTAAATCTGTTATTGTATAGCTTGTAGAATTAAAACTTATACTTTTAACTTTTACATCTACTACTAAATTACAACTTGCACTTAAGTTTGTTCCATCTGTTGTCGTTGCTGTTATTTTACACGAACCACTTCCTACCGGTGTTACATTTCCGTTTTCATCCACTGTTGCTATACCAGTATTGCTACTTCTCCACTCTACTTTTTTATTTTCCAAATCATCTGGTTTAAGACTTGCAACAAGTGCCAATGTTTGAGAAACATTAGTTATTTTATAGCTTGTTACATTCAAACTTATGCCTGTTGCTACTTTAACTGTTACATCACAACTTGCACTTAAATTTGTTCCATCAGCTGTTGTTGCTGTTATTTTACATGTTCCGTTTCCTACTGGTGTTACATTTCCGTCATTATCTACTTTTGCTACATTTGTATCACTACTACTCCATTTTACTGGCCTATTTATTGTTGAAAAACTTGGTGATACATCTGCTTTTAATTTCTCTTTTACTCCTAAATTAGTAATCTCTAAACTTGTTTTATCTAAATTTATACTCTCCGCTTTTATATCCACAGTCACATCACTTGAAACACTTTTATTGTATCCATCTTTTGTTGTTGCTGTTATTTTACATGTTCCATTTCCTACAGCTGTTACATTTCCAGAGCTATCTACTGTTGCTACTTTTGTATTACTACTTTTCCACGTTACATCTTGAAATGCTGTATCTATCGGTTGTACTTTTGCAGCCATTTTTTTAGTAGGAGATTGATACTTATCAACAAATGACCATGTAGATGGCTTTATTGCTACTCCTGTTGATTTTACATTTACAACTATCTTTTCAGTTAAATTAACTTTTGTTCCATCAAAATATTGTACTACAGCTTTTACATTTGTTGTTCCATTTTTTAATGGTATTACATTTCCAGAACTATCTACTGAGACTATACTTTTATCTTCTATTTCATATGATTTTATACTAGCTATTGATTTAAAAACAGCATTTGATAATTCTATTTTTTCTGTTTGTTTTCTACTTGTAAATGTTATCTTCTTTAATGATTCATCATATCTTACTATTTTATCACTATAATTTTCCCAGCCATTTGCATCATATCCTGTTAATCCATTTTTAGCATAAATTTTTAAGTTTGATGAACATCCTTTAAAAGCATCACTACCTAATTTTGAAGCATTACCAAGACATAATACTTTTTCCAAACTTTTACAAAATATAAAAGCCTGATTCCCTATACTTGTTACACTGCTTGGTATCGCTAAACGTGTTAAATTACTACAATCGTAAATAGCATCACTTTCTATACTTGTTACACTATTTGGTATTGTTATATTTGTTAAAATATTGCAATATTCAAAAGCATAACGTCCTATACTAGTTACACTGTTTGGTATATCATAGCTTGTACTTTCTTTTCTGTATGGATACATTATTATTTCTGTTTTATCTTTATTAAATAGTACTCCATCTATAGAGCTATAATTTTTGTTATTATCTGAAACATTTATACTTGTTAAACTGCTACAACCTGAAAGGGCCCAATTTCCTATACTTGTTACTCCTTCCGGTATTGTTATATTTGTTAAACTGTCACAACAATAAAAAGTATATATATCTATACTCGTTACTCCCTCTGGTATTGTTATATTTGTTAAACTGATACAATATTCAAAAGCATGTGCACCTATGCTTGTTACTTTTTCCGGAATTGCTATACTTGTTAAATCTCTACAATTATAAAAAGCTTCATATCCTATACTCGTTACACTGTCTGGTATATCATAACTTGTACCTTTCTTTTTGACCGGATATTTTATTATTTCTGTTTTATCTTTATTAAATAGTACTCCATCTACAGAGCTATAATTTTTGTTATTATTTGAAACATTTATGTTCGTTAAGCTGCTACAGTCATGAAAAGCAGCGGCTCCTATACTTGTTACACCGTTTGGTATTGTTATACTTGTTAAACTGTTACAATTATCAAAAGCACCAATTCCTATGCTCATTAAACTATCTGGCATTGTTATACTTGTTAAACTTCTACAAAAACTAAAAGCATCTCTACCTATACTTGTTACACCTTCTGGTATTGTTATATTTGTTAAACTACTGCAACCACTAAAAGTACTTTCATCTATACTTGTTACTCCTTCCGGGATTGTTATATTCGTTAAACTGCTACAGACCTCAAAAGCTCCATTTCCTATACTCGTTACACTATTTGGTATGGTTATACTTGTTAAACCGCTGCATCCATAAAAAGCTTCATTACCAATACTTGTTACGCTATTTGGTATGGTTATACTTGTTAAACTGCTACAGCCCTCAAAAGCTTCATTACCAATACTTGTTACGCTATTTGGTATGGTTATACTTGTTAAACTGCGACAGTCATCAAAAGCTCCATTTCCTATACTCGTTACACTGTTTGGTATTTTATAGTTTGTACCTTCTTTTTTCCCTGGAAACTTTATTATTTCTGTTTTATCTTTATTAAATAAAACTCCATCTACATCACAATAATATTTATTATTATCTGAGACATTTATACTTATTAAACTGCTACATGTCCCAAAAGCACACGATCCTATATTTGTTACACTACTTGGTATTGTTATACTTGTTAAACTTTTACAGTACCAAAAAGCTCTATCTCCTATACTTGTTACACTATTTGGTATTGTTATACTTGTTAAACTGCGACATTCTCTAAAAGCCATATAGCCTATACTTGTTACGCTGTTTGATATTGTTAAGCTTGTTAAACCGCTGCATCCAAAAAAAGCTTCTTGTCCTATACTTGTTACTCCTTCTAGTATTGTTATACTTGTTAAACTGCGACAGTCATAAAAAGCTCTATATCCTATACCTGTTACTTTTTTTCCATTAATTGTATCTGGTATTGTTAATGCACCTGATGCATTTTCATCACAATCAGTTATTTTTATTGTACCATCATTTTTTACCTCATATGTTAATTTGCCATATGTTGCTGCATATGTTTTATCTTTTATTGCTAATACCAACACTAATGCTAGTACTATTAATGGTAATTTCTTTAAAACCTTTTTCATATATTCTGTCCTCTCTCTTCTACTTATTTCTAAGTATTTCAACAAAATTATTATACTTCCAAAGTATAAAAAAGTCAATGCTACACAATTAGTTTATTCTAACATTTTAGTTACACAATTGTTACATTTTTATTACAAAAGAAAAAGTGGGTTAGTATAAAACTAAACCACTATTTGTGTTTATTGTAAACTATCTATTTGTCCAACTATATATCTCATTATTATGTTTATATCTAATGTATTAGCTTTAGAATCTCCATTTACATCCAGTATTACTTTTTCCTCATCTGTTAGTGTTCCATTTACTATTCCTTTCATTGCATAGTATACATCTAATGTATTTATTTTTCCATCTCTATTTACGTCGCCTTTTTGATATCCTTCTAACTCATACACAGCTGTAATTGTTGTATTTGAATTAAATTTTGTTTGTTCTGTTAAAGTATTACCATTACTGTCTATCCATTTTACAAAAGAATATCCTTTTTTTGAAACTTCTGGAAATGTAGTAGATGAGTTTTTATCAATTCCTTTTTCTTCAACAACTTGTCCATCACTTACAAAAGTAAGTTTTACTTGTTCTTTCATATACATTACATTTAGATCTACTCTTCCAGAATTTGTATTTGCTCCATCTACGCTACCACTACTTGTATATTGCCAAATTAATGGATAAATTCCAGAATTGGCTATTTGTATTTTGTTTGAAAAATCAATATTTCCACCTGGCCATAAAGCGTACCAAAAATCATATCCTAATGAATTTAACCTAGTTATATTTAAATGCTCAACAAACCAACTTTTATTTGCATATACCATTGGTTGATATCCAGCTTCCCTTATTTTTGTACAATATGTAATTACAATATCTGTTAAAGTTTCTTTATCTATTGAACCTTGATATTTGTTATCTTCAACATCATAAGCAATTGGAAGAGACATACTATTTGCATATGCCCCTGTACTTTTAAGGGCATTAATAGTATACTCTGCTTCCAATGCAGCCTCACTTGTATTTTTTGCATAAGAATAGTGATATATTCCAAATGGAACATTGTTTTCAACTGCACCTTTTACATTATTATATAGTTTAGAATCATATTGAAATCCATATTCTTTTCCAGCAGCTGCATCATAACTATCATACCATCCATATGATGATCTTATCATAACAAAATCTATTCCTTGAGATTTTATACTATTATAATTTACATCTCCATTAAGAGTTGAAACATCTATTCCTTTATAAAAACCAACTCTAATATTAAGCTTGGAAGAACTACCATTATCATCAGATATAGTTATATAGCATTCTCCCATTTTTTCACCTATCACAATCCCATCAGAATTTACACTTGCTACAGCATTATCTGATGATGAATAGTTATATTTTTTGCTTGAATCATTTTGTATTGTTTTTATATCAAATTTTTCATACACATTTATTGATTTATATTCTTTATTTATCAAACTACTTGATGCAAATATGTTTGTACTTGTAAATAGCATAAATAAAGAACTAAATAAAATCAAAACAAACACTTTTGCTTTTCGCATATTTTCGCCTCCAAATATATTAATAAAAGCAAAGTGATTTTATAATGTAAACCACTTTGTTTTTATTTATTACAAACTATCTATTTGTCCAACTATATATCTCATTATTATGTTTATATCTAATGTATTAGCTTTGGAATCTCCATTTACATCTAGTATTACTTTTTCCTCGTCTGTTAGTGTTCCATTTACTATTCCTTTCATTGCATAATATACATCTAATGTATTTACTTTTCCATCTCTATTTACATCGCCTTTTTGATATTCTACATTTGATGTTATATTACAACTTGAACTTAAACTTGTTCCATCTGTTGTTGTTGCTGTTATCTTACATGTTCCTTTTCCTACTGGTGTTACTTTTCCATCACTACTTACTATTGCTACTTTTGTATTACTACTTGTCCATGTTAATTTCTTTGACGCTTTACTTGGTGTTATTACTGGATTTATCTTTATTGTTTCTGCTTTATTAAATGTATAGTTTGTTTTATCTAACTTCATTCCTGTTGTTTTTATATCTACAGTAACATCACAACTTGCTGTTACTTTACTTCCATCTGTTGGAGCTGCTGTTATTTTACATGTTCCACTTCCTACTGCTGTTACTACTCCATCACTGCTTACTGTAGCTACGCTCTCATCACTACTTGTATATTTTACCGCTTTATTTGCTATACTTGGTTCTATACTTGATGTTATTTTCTCTGTTTCTTTTCCTGTTGTTAATTCTATTTTTGTTTTATCCAATGTTATTTTTGTTGCTTTTATATTTACTATTATATTAAAACTTGCACTTAAGTTTGTTCCATCTGTTGTCGTTGCTGTTATCTTACATGTTCCATTTCCTGCTGCTTTTATTACTCCACTTGAACTTACTGTTGCTACTTTTGTATTGCTACTACTCCATCTTACACTTTTATCTTCTGCATCACTTGGTGTTATATTTGGATTAAACACTGGTGTTTGATTTACATTTGTTATTGTATAACTATTAAAATCAAAACTTATCCCTGTTACAAATTTTACATCTACTGTTACATCACAACTTGCTGTTCTATTCGTTCCATCTGTTGTTATTGCTATTATCTTACATGTTCCATTACTTACAGGTGTTACTCTTCCCTTACTATCTACTTTTGCTATATTTCCATTACTGCTGCTCCACGCTACTTTTTGATTTGCCTGACTTGGTGTTACTGTTGCCACTAATTTATTTATACTATTTTGACTTGTTATTTGCATGCTTGTCTTATCCAAAGCTACACTCTTTGCTTTTATATCTACTATAACATCCATACTTGCACTTAAATTTGTTCCATCTGTTGTTGTTGCTGTTATTTTACATGTTCCATTACTTACTGCTTTTATTACTCCTGTAGATGGATTTACTGTTGCAATATTTGTATTACTACTTTTCCATGTCACATTTTTATTTGCTGTGTTTTCAGGTAATATTTTTGGTGTAAACGATGGTGTTTGACCTAAATTCGTTATAGTGTAACTTTTTAAACTAAAGCCTATACTCTCAGCTTTTATATCTACTGTTACATCACAGCTTGCACTTAAATTTGTTCCATCAGCTGTTGTTGCTGTTATTTTACATGTTCCTTGTCCCACCGGGTTTTCGCTTACCACAGCTGTTACATTTCCATTTTCATCTACAGTTGCAACTTTTTCATTACTACTTTTCCAATTTACCTTCTTATTATTTGTATACTCAGGTAATACTTTTTCATTCAGTTTTACAGGTTTGTTATTATTTAAAGTAATATTGGTCTTATCTAAACTTATACTCTCAGCTTTAAAATCCACTACAATTTCTTCAGTTAAATTAACCTCAGTTCCATCGAAATATTGTACTACAGCCTTTACATTTGTTGTTCCATTTTTTAACGGTGTTACTTTTCTAGAACTATCTACTGACGCTATACTTTTATCTTCTATTTCATATGATTTTATGCTTGCTAATGATTTAAGAATATCATTTGATAATTCTACGTTTTTTGTTTGACTTTTTCTTGTAAATGTTACACTTTTATCCTTTAATGTTTCATCATACCTTACTATTTTATCACTATAGTTTCCCCATCCATTTGCATCGTATCCTGTTAATCCATTTTTTGCATAAATTTTTAAGTTTGATGAACAGTAATCAAAAGTTTCACTACCTAATTTTGAAGCATTACCTAGGCATAACACTTTTTCCAAACTTTTACAATATTTAAAAGCACTACCATCTATATTTGTTACACCGCTTGGTATTGCTACACGTGTTAAATTACTACAACCGTAAAAAGCACAATTTTCTATACTTGTTACACTATTTGGTATTGTTATAGTTGTTAAGTTGTTACACTGAGTAAACGCAACCACTTTTATACTTGTTACTCCTTCTGGAATATTATAACAAACTCCTTCTTTTTTTATAGGGTATTGTATTAATTGCGTTTTATCTTTATTAAATAAAACTCCGTCTACAGAGCTATAATTTTTATTAGAATCATCAACATTTATTTCCTTTAGGTTCTTACAATTATAAAAAGCTCCGTCTCTTATCTCATTAACATTTTTTGGAATAAAAATGTCTTCTAAACTTAGACAGCTTGCAAATGACCATTCTCCTATACTTGTCACACTACTTGGAATTAATATATTATTTAACTTTTCACATCCTCTAAAAGCATAATCTTCTATGCTTACCAATTTATTAGGCAAATTTATATTAGTTAAGTTGACACAATTATAAAACGCTTCTTTACCTATACTTGTTACATTATCTGAAAGTTTTACATTTGTTAATTTTTCACAATTATAAAATGCTCCTCTCCCTATACTTGTTAAATTTTTTGGTAAATCAATACTAGTAAGTGAGGAACAGCCATAAAAAGAAAGTTCATCCATATCTACTACACTATCAGGTATTGTTATACTTGTTAAATTTTTACAATTAATAAAAGCTTTTTTGCCTATTTTTTTAACACTATTTGGAATATTATAACTGCTATTAGTTTTTCCTGATGGATAACATAGTATTTCACTTTTATCCTTATTAAATAGGACACCATCAACAGAACTATAATTTTCACTATTATCAGACACTTTTATCTCAATCAAACTACTTGATGATCTTATAGTAATATCATATACATCAAAATTTCCAATAGAAGTGCTTGTCCATTTTGAAAAAATACTAGATATATCACTACTTGGTATACCATCTGGAAAAGTTAAACTTGAAATATTATCACACAAAAAAGCTCCATCGCCTATTTCCGTTACACTATCTGGTATCGTTATATTTGTTAAAGAATCGCATCCCCAAAAAGCTCCAGCTCCAATAGTAGTTAATCCTTCATTTAATTTAACCTCATTTAATTTTTTGCAACTTGTAAAGCAATAGTTGCCAATTTCTTTAACGCTACCAGGAATTTCAATACTAACCAAATCTGAGCAACGTTGAAATGCTCTACCACCTATTTTTTTTACTGTTTCTGGTATCACCAAACTAGTTAAATTGCTCATATAAGAAAATGCACAGGAACTAATTTCAGTAACCCCATTTGGTATATTATAAATAGTATCTTTTCTAGCAGGAGGATAAGTTATTAACTTTGTTTTATCTTTGTTAAATAAAACTCCATTTATAGAAGAAAATTTTAAATTATCTTCTGAAACATTAATAGATTCAAGTAATGGTGGCTTATCAAAAGATCCACTACGAACTGTCCCTATCCATATAACACTAGAAGAAATCATAATACTTTTTACTTTTTTTGCATAAAATAACTTGCTAAAATCAACATCTGTGACACCCTCTGGTATATTATAAGTTGTACTTTCCTTTCCTTTTGGATATGCATATAAAGCTATAGCATCATATTCATCTTTTAAACCTTCATACGCTTTATATTTCTTGTACAAAATACCATCATTAGAAAAAAATGTTTTATTATTTTCTGAAACATTTATACTTGTTAAACTGCTACAATCATCAAAAGTATACTCTCCTATACTTCTTACCCCTTCTGGTATTGTTATACTTATTAAACTGCTACAGTGATAAAAAGTTCTTCCCCCTATACTTGTTACTTTTTTTCCATCAATTGTATCTGGTATTGTTAATGCACCTGATGCACTTGTATCACAATCAGTTATTTCTATTGTACCATCATTTTTTACCTCATATGTTAAATCTCCATATGTTGCTGCATATGTTTTATCTTTTATTGCTAAGACCAACACTAATGCTAGTATTAATAATGGTAATTTCTTTAAAACTTTTTTCATATACTACATTCCCCTTTTTTCTACTTATTTTTATATTTTTATACATAACATTTTTAGTATACACCTTTTTGTTACAGAACTCAATACCTTAAAATTTGTTTATTCTAACATTTTAGTTACATAATTATTACATTTTTATTACAAAAGAAAAAAGTGGATTAGTATAAAACTAAACCACTCTTTGTGTTTATTTATTACAAACTGTCAATTTGACCAACTATATATCTCATTATTATGTTAATATCTAATGTATTAGCTTTGGAATCTCCATTTACATCTAGTATTACTTTTTCCTCGTCTGTTAGTGTTCCATTTACTATTCCTTTCATTGCATAATATACATCTAATGTATTTACTTTTCCGTCTTTATTTACATCACCTTTTTTTATATTCAATTGTATCACATATATTTAAGTTATCTAAATTTGACTTTAAATATTTAGGAACTGGATTTTTATCAGTAACTGGATTACCACTTGAATTTAGTGTAACAGCACCAGCATTAAATCCATCTGTACTTCCAAGGTACATTTTAAGATCTCCAGTTGTATTTTCTTTTACTTTAAATTTTACAGTAAATAGTTCTCCTGTTGAACATACAGCGTCTGCACCTCCATTGGCACCTCCAAACACAATGTATCTTGCTGATGAAAATTCACTTCCGTTTGCATCTTCATCTGATGGCCCAACAGCCATTTTAAATTCATTTGCAAGATCAGTTTCTGTTATGTTTATAACTTCTACTTTTGAAGAATCATAGTACATTCTAAGGCTCAAACTCGCAAGGCCATAACCATTATCTGGTAATTTATCTAGTGAAAATGTAACTGTAAATTCTTCACCTGGAGCAACTTTTGTTTTATTTGAGTTTACACTCACTATTACTTGGGCATTATCCTCAGTTATTGTGTTTTCATATGCAGCGCAAAATATATTTGATACAAATATAACTGGAATTGCAAGTGCTAACACAAAAGAAGTAATAATAAATTTTAAACTTTTTTTCATAATGTTCCCCTCCATAAATATACTACATTATATTTAAATTTTTATCACTACATTTTTTAATTTATCTTCTACTTTTACATAAATAATTTCCTTGATTTTCTAGCAGAAACATTAAGCGCAATTGCTATAGCCATACCATTTGTAATTAAACTACTACCTCCATAACTTACGAATGGAAGTGGTACACCTGTTATTGGTAAAAGCCCTATTGTCATACCAATATTTTGAACAAAATGGAAAAATATAAGGCCTGCTACACCTATTGTCATAAAACTTGAAAATTCATCAGGTGCATATTTTGATATTCTAATTAACCTAATTAATAGTATAGTAAATAAAATTACAACTATTGCTGATACAATAAATCCCATTTCTTCCGATATAACTGAGAATATAAAATCAGTGGATTTAATTGGAAGATAACCATATTGTGTTTGTGCTCCTTTTAGTATTCCAGTTCCAAATAACATTCCAGATCCTACAGCAATTTTTGATTGTATTGCATTATATCCACTTCCAAGTGGATCAAGTTCAGGATTTATAAATACCTTAATTCTTTCCTGTTGTGTTGGATTAAGTACAAAAAAGTAAACAAGTGGTATAAGAATAGCTACTGCAAGTATTCCTATAAATATATATCTATATTTTATACCAAATTTAAACAACATAAATATAGCTATTACAACAAAAGCCATTGCTGTTCCAAAATCTGGTTGTAACATAATTAAAATAACAGGGAGTAAAAAAGTAAGTAACATTACTGCAATCATGATAATTTTTTTCTTTTTATCATTTTGATTTATATTATTTTTGTAAATTGTTGCAAGCTTTGCTGCACATATGATAAATCCAATTTTCATAAGTTCCGATGGCTGATATAGGATACCTCCTAAATTAAACCAGCTGCTTGCTCCCATAAGGGAGGGCATAAATAGAACTAACATTAACAAAATTAAATTTATGCCATATAATATATATCCTGCTATATCAAACACCTTGTAATCGACTGCCCATATTACAATCATCATTACAAACACGGCAGCCATCCACATTATTTGTTTTATATATTCATCTTTATTTACATCTGTGTTATATCCTGCCGAAAATATTGCTATAACTCCAATTACAAAAAGAAGAAGAACTGTAACTACTACAACATAATCTGTATTTTTTAATAAACTTTTAAGCAATAAAATTTCCCCCTTACATATTTTTATGAGTTAAAGAATGTTTTGTATGCAAGATAAGTCATGTATGTATCATACACACTTACTACTTCAAATGGAGAATGCATTGCAAGTACTGGTGTACCACAATCAATTACATCTATTCCCTTGTTTGCAAGTATATATGCAATTGTTCCTCCACCACCTTTTCCTTGTTTTCCAAGTACTCCAAATTGATATATAACATCATTCTTATCGAATATTTGTGTTACTTCAGATGTGAATTTTGCAGTAGCTTCACTAGCACTATATTTACCACTTCCACCTGTATATTTTTCAATAGCGACACCACAACCAATAACATTACCATTTGGAACATCTGACACTTCATCATAGTCTGGATCAACAGCTGCTGTAACATCAGCAGATAACATTTTTGAATTATAGTACATCTCTAATTCACTTAATTCTTTATTTCCAGTCTTTGATATAATCATTTTTGAAAACAAATCAAAAGCTTGCGTACTCATTGAAGTATTACCAACACTTCCTATTTCTTCTTTATCTACTAAAAGGCAAATAGCAGTTTTATTTAGTTTTTTGTTTTCACTTGCTGCATCTATTATAGCTTTTACATTTGCATATGAACAAACTCTATCATCATGTCCATATCCACCTATCATACTTTTATCAAAACCAATATATCTAGTTTTAAAAGCTGGAACAAATGAAATATCTGATCTTACAAAATCAATTTCTTTAATACCATATTTTTCATTTAAAATTTTTAAAATATTTTCTTTTACCTTGTTTTTCTTTGCTTTTTCATCCTTTATATTTCCAACAAGTACAGACATTTTTTCTGCATCAATAAATTCAGTTGCATTTTTACTAAGTTGATCTTTTGCAAGGTGTGGAAGTAAATCTGCTATTGTAAAGCAAAAATCGTCATCTTCTCCACCAACTGAAATTTCAACTTTTTCATTATCTTCAGTATATACAACTCCATGCATTTCAAGTGGTATAGATAGCCATTGATATTTTTTAATACCACCATAGAACTGAGTTTTAAATAACGCCATATTTTGGTTTTCTATAAGTGGCATTGGTTTTAAGTCAAGTCTTGGACTATCAATATGTGAACCTACTATATTTACACCATTTTTTAGATCATCTTTACCTATTACTGAGGCAAATATAGATTTTTCTTTATTTACAAAATATACTTTATCTCCCACATTTAATTTTTCACATTCAGTAATATCTTTAAATCCAGCATCTTTTAACATCTTTAGACATTCAGCAGCACACAAATATTCAGTTCTTGCCTTATCTAAAAATTCCATATATTTTTTTGAATATTTTTTAGCGTTTAATATTTCTTCCTCATCAACATTATTATATATGTCTTTTCTTTCATAACATAGTTTCATATCATCTACCTACCTTTTCTAATTTTCTATTATATAATATTTCTTAATTTTGTATAAATTATTACAATAATTTAATTTTTATATATTATTTTACAAGATAAATTTCATCTTGCAAATGAGTAAGTGGAACACCTCCATATTTTGTTACCTGGATCATTTCCTCAATTGAGCCTCCATTTGAAATGTTTACTCTAGGCTCTAAAGTGTAAATACCATTTTCAATAAGTTCTAAATTGGCAAGCTTAGATTTTTTTATAGAAATTATAGCTCCAATATCATGTACTTCCTTACCAACAGGATGGCCAGTTGCATGATTATATTCTGGGTAACCCGCTTTTATAATTTCATCACGTACAACCTTATCTACTTTATATGCTTTTACACCAGGCCTCATTTCATCAATACCATCTGATATAGAATTAACTAAAGTATTAAATACCTTCATAACTTGTTTTGGAGGACTAAATTCATTTTTTTTAAGTGCATATCCCATTCTTTGCATATCTGTATATAGGACCATCTCATCACTAAACGTAGCTTTTATTCCAAAATCAAAATATATAGTATCTCCCCTGAATAACTTTTTTGTACTTGGTAGCGAATGGCCACCTTTTGCAAGATTTATACCTGTAAGTACAATAGGGCAATTTTCCCATGCCATATCATATGATACGATATCATTTGATCCAACATATAACTTCATTATTTCATCAGTAATTCTTTTTGTTTTATTTACAATTTGAATTTCATTATCTCCTATTTGTATTTTTTTAAACGTTTCTTCTAAAATTCTGTTTGTAATATCAGCAAGAAGTTTTAGTCTATTTATCTCTTTTTCAGTTTTTCTTGACTCTAAATCATATATCATTTTCTCAGCTGATTCAAATTTTACCTTCTTTTTATATTTTAAATATGGCTTTTTCAAAATTTTAGTTAAATATACATAATCTCCATGACTCATTATATCTGTATTTCTATCTGACATAGTAGAAAAGTTAAGACATATTTTATTACTAAAATTTAAATCTGCAATTATATTTTCTAAAATTACGTCAAGTTCATCTCTTGATTTATATGAAAAAAACTGAACTTTTTTTGGATCATATTTTAGCTTTTCAACATTATCTTTATCTAAACTAGATAAAATGATATATACTTTTTGAGTTGAGATTATACATATAGTATTACTTGCTAAATGCTTAGTAAAATATTTGCAAAATATTCTATCGCTATTTTCATTGTTATACATTACCCAAATATTTTTATTATACTTTTTTAATACATTTTGGATTAGACAAGTCATATTACATATCCTTTACTAACTCTACAGTTTGATTTGCAATTTCAAGTTCTTCATTTGTTGGAATAAGATAGATTTTTATTCTTGATGAATCTGTTGAAACAAGTCCTTCACCTCTAAAAGCCTCTTTATTCCTTTTAGCATCTAATTCAATTCCTAGTTCTTCCATGTTTGACACAGCATTTGCAATTTCATCGTCGTTGTTTTCCATTATTCCCCCAGTAAATACAATTGCATCAACATGATTTAATTCAGCCATATATGCACCAATATATTTCTTTATTCTTTGTGTTTGCATTTTTCTCATTAAAATTGCATCTTTATTTCCCTCAAGAGCTGCATCTTTCATAAGTCTAAAATCACCAATTCCAGTAAATCCAATTCTTCCTGATTTTTTATTTAGTAAATCATCCATTTCATCTACAGAATAATTTTCAATTCTCATTATTTTTAATATTACAGCAGGATCTATATCTCCACATCTAGTTTCCATTATTAATCCTTCAAGTGGAGTATATCCCATAGATGTATCATATGATTTTCCATTTTTTATTGCACATACACTTGCTCCACCACCAATGTGACAAATAATAGCATTTATTTCATCTTTATTTTTTCCCATTAATTTAGCAAGTCTTTTTGTTATATATTGATATGATGTTCCATGTGCTCCATATCTTCTTATATGATTATTTGTATAGTATTTTTTATCAATAGCGTAAAGATAATTATAGTCTGGCATTGTTTGGTGAAATGCTGTATCAAACACAACAACATTTGGTATACTACTTGCAACCTCTCTTATTGCATTTATTCCCATTACAGCCCCTTTATTATGAAGTGGTGCAATTTCTGCAAGTTCTAAAATATCTTCAACTACATTATCATCAACAATTACTGCTTTGTTATATTTTTCGCCACCAGCAACAACTCTATGACCTATAGCTGATATTTCATTAATATCACTAATTACACCAATTTTTTCATCTTGAAGTGTATCAAGTAAAACCTTCATACCAACTTTATGATCAGGCATAGATATAGGAACTTCATCTAATTTTTTTCCATCTCTTAAATTTTTATAAATTAAATTGGAATCCTCATAACCAATTTTATCACATCTTCCCTTTGCGATAACCTCATCTTTTGCCATATCAATTAATTGATATTTTATTGTGGAACTTCCACAGTTAATTACTAGTACTTTCATTTAAAATCCCCCTTTTATACTACTAATTTATATACTACATACTTTGAATACAAGTTATAGCTATAACTCCAACAATATCATCAACACTACATCCTCTAGATAAATCATTTACTGGTTTATCCATTCCTTGTGTTATTGGACCTAAAGCTGTCATATTTCCAAAGCGTTCAGCAATTTTATATGCAATATTTCCAGACTCTAAATTTGGAAATATAAGTACATTTGCTTTTCCTGCAACACTACTATTAGGTGCTTTTATTTTTGCTACATCTTCAATTATTGCAGCATCTAATTGTAACTGTCCATCTATGTTTATATTGTTATTAATTTCTTTTACTCTTCTTACAACATTTTGTAATTTAATTACATTTTCATCTTTTATATCATCTAATGTTGAATACGATAAAAGTGCAATTTTAGGTTCTTCATTTAATAACTTCTTAAAGCTATCATATGACTCTAAAACAATTTCTACTAAATCATCTTCAGTAGGATTTATAACAAGTCCACAATCTGAAAAAATGAATTTACCAGACAGTCCTAAATTTGTATTTGGCGTTTGCATTATAAAAAACGATGATACAAGGTCTAATCCTTTTCTTGCTTTTATAATCTGCAATGCAGGTCTAAGGGTATCTGGCGTTGAATTACATGCACCACATACCATGCCATCAGCATCATTGTTCTTTAGCATCATTGTTGCATAATATATTTTATCATTTAACAAATTATCTGCATCATCCAAGGAAATTCCTTTATGCTTTCTTAATTTAAAAAGTTCCTCTTTATACAAATTCCTTTTTTCCGATTTTAAATTATCTTCTATTTTTATACCTGATATATCAATATTATTATTAATACATCTACTTAAAATATCTTCTTTATTTCCAATTAATATAATATTTGCTATTTTTTCTTTTACTGCAATGCTTGCCGCTTTAAGAATACGCATATCTTCTGATTCAGGCAAAACAATTGTTTTTAAATTTTGCTTTGCCTTATATATCATATCATAAGTTACACCTGTATATTCCATATATCCCCCTTATTCTTTAATTCTACCTATATTTTCTATATTATCAAAAACTTTCATATACGAGATATTATCAAATCCTTTTATATATTTTTGATATACAACATTTGTAGTCTTTGCCATTATTCCAATACATGATACTTCACTAGATATAGCATTTTTTAAAGTTTGTACATTTTCTTCAATATTTGATACATCACTATTTTTTACATTTTCAATTGCAGAGTTTGTTATATCATTTACATTTATATAATCATATAGATATTCAATATTTGGACTATCGTTTATATAAACAGTTGATAAAACAATATCGTAATCTTTAGCATTTACCTTTTCTGTGATTTCATTTTCAGATAATTTTAAAACATTTATCCTTATTCCAACTTTTTCAACCATTTCTTTAATACTATCTGCAATCTTTGACTTTACAGTATCATCTTTATTTACAAGTAAATTTAATTCAAGTTTTTGATATTCATATCCATCATTTTTTGTATAAATACCACTAGTTTTCTTCCATCCATTAATTAGTAATGCATTTTCTGCAGCATATAAATCATATTTATATTTAATATCTGAATATATATATGGAATATCAATTACTTCTGAAAACTTCATATCAACATTTTTTACTATTTCATCTCTATTTATAGCATACGCAATAGCTTGCCTTACTTCTTTTTTCTTGTATAGAGCAGAATCCTTATTTCCAAGCAAGAATACTGTTTCACCATCTCTATATTTTTTTACATTATATTCTCTTTTTCCGATAAGCTGCATAATGCTATCAGATGATGCAGTAAACATATCAATATTTCCATTTCTAAAATTATCTACCATATCGTCTGTATTTTCATAATTTGTAAGAGAAATTACACCTAAAGAACTTTTAGATGAATTTTTTACAAGAGAAACACTATTTAATGAAACATCATTCATAATATATTCTGTACTTTTATTTGAGCTATCATTTATAGGGAAAACAAGACTATATACAAAAAATGGATCAGGTCTTAAAAGTGATACATTTATTACACTCTCATCTTCTTTTATCATCTTATCTATATTTGAAATTTTACTATAATATATACTATCTTTTTGATTTAGTTTTATTTTATTAAAAGATGTAATCACACCATCACTTGTTACTTTATATATAGGATTTAAATGTATTTTATATGAAGTATCTGATATCTTTTCAACTTTTTCAGCCAAGCTATACTCTATTTTATAATCCTTATTTACTTTAACTAAAGTATAAAATGTTTTTGTAGCAAGTTCATTTAAAATAACATTACTACTTTTTAAATAATCTGTAGTATCAAGTTTTGATATTCCAATTTTAAAATTATAATTATCTTCTAACTCTTCATTATTGTTATTATCATTTGAAAATACAGATAATATATTTTCTCTATTTTTACTAATGACAAGTTTTGAAATAACAAAAATAGAAACTATAGCTAAAATACAAATTGCAATTTTTACAAATTTAGAATATTGGACTCCACTTTTTATTTTTTCCTTTACCTTCTCTTTTTTCTCCTCTTTTAATGTATTATCAATAAGTTTTCCATAATTACTTCGTGTGTTAGACACAGAATTTGCAAAAATATTAGCATTTTTTTTTGATATATTTTTTTTAGGCTTTGTAACTTTTTTTGTTTTTAATTTTTTGTTATTTTTCTTTATTTTATTTCTAGGCACTTTTTTATATCTATGCGAATCAATTATTTTTTTATCCAAATTAAAACACCTACTTTATTTCAGTAATATTGTGCCTCAATTATATCACAAAAAAACCCAAAAAGATAGTTTTTTTTACTTTTTGGATTTCATATATTTATAATTATTATAATTTAGGTTCAATTGTAAATTTTATGCCAGTTTTATCCTCGTTATCTATTGTAACCTCTGTAAAAGCTGGTGAGCATACAAGATCCATTCCTGATGGAGCTACAAATCCTTTTGCTATTGCAACTGCCTTTACTGCTTGATTAATTGCTCCTGCTCCAATTGCTTGCATTTCTGCTTTACCGTTTTCTTTAACAAGTCCTGCTATTGCACCTGCTACTGAATTTGGACTAGATTTTGCTGAAATTTTTAATATATCCATATATCTTCTAACCTCCTAAATTTCTTCATTTGTTAATAACATCTATTGTTATCCTACATCTAAATTATATATAATTTAAATAAAAAATGCAATAGTTTTTTAGCATTTTAATTAATATTTGATTGACAAATTCTGCAGAAGAAAAAAACTACTTATTGAAGTAGTTTTTCATTTTACCAATAATATTTTTCTTATTTTTGAAATAAGTCCATAATTGTATTTTATAATATTCTCATTTTCATTGCCATTAAATCCATTTGCACATAATATTAATTCTCCTTTATATCCATATTCTATTTTCCATTCTAATAAATAGCTTGGTGCCGCACATCCTCTAGTAACATTAAATAAAACACCATGATATGGTTCTAATCTTTTAAATTTTTTTATTACTTTACCTTTTTTTATTTTTCCATTGTTTACAATTTTTACTTTTCGTACTTTTAAAGATTTAATATCACAACTTAAAGGTATAAATAAGGTTTTTTCAACAGATTTTTCTTCACTAATATATTCCTCATAAATTTTACATTCATTTAATTCATTTTCAGTTGGATTAGCTATTATTTTAACATTATCAATATATTCATACTCTTTAATAAATAAATTTATTGATATTATTATAATAGATACCAAACCAGTAATCCTTAAAATCCAATCAATAATTTCTAAAATAACTTCCACTCTTTTTCAAATCCTCGCCCTATTTTTTAAGTAATATATTTTTCATTTCAATTATATCATAAAATGGAATATTAATACCTTTTTGGGCTAGTTTTATAACATTCATTGAAGTTTCTATAATTTCTTGTTTCAAAGTTTCAGTTATTTCTACATCTTGCATTTTGTTTTGATATTTACTTTCTATGTATTCCTCAATTGTTGGAAAAATATTTTGTATTAGAAATGCTTTTTCTTTTCCTAATACTTTTCCGAATACAAAGTTATAAACTTTTTTTCTAACTTTTTTCTTATCTTCATATATTGATTTATACTTTTCTACTTTACTTGATATTGGAACAAACCAAATTATTTCTTTATTTTCCAAATCATTAAAGCAAAAATAACAAGGTCTTTTATTACCATTTTCTTTATTTACCATTAATTTATAACCTTTAAATATATCAAAAAATTCATCTTTTATAAAATAAAATTTTCCATTTTCTACTTTCATTTTTACCTCATTTTTAAGAAAAAATCTACCTCCGAAAAGGTAGATTTTATTAACATTTGTCCACCTACGCATTTATTTGTCGCAAGTAGGGTTGCGAGTAACATTTGTACACCTATGTATTTGTACCCCGCAAATAGGGTTGCGGCTAACATTTGATTTGGACAAGATACTAATCACGTATCTTTATTATTATATTAATTATAACATTTTTTATTACCGAAAGTCAATACTTTTCCTCTATTTCCTCTATTTTTAGCATTTTAATTAATATTTGATTGACAAATTCTGCGAAAGAAAAATCTATGTGTAAAACACGTAGTCTTTCTTTTTGCCATTTCTTTCAACTGTACTTACCAAACATTGTTTTGTCCAGAAGACACTATTTCAATATTTACTTTAACTCCAAGAACAAAAGTGACTTCGTCACTCCACCACTAACTACTTTTTTGTAGTTAGTGGTATTTTTAAAGATGTTGTATTTAAGTTTCCACCTATATCTAGGCCACTCTTTTCTTTAAAGGTCGTTGTTCTAGGCCTCTATCCATCGCAATTTCTTGGTTTGGACTACTTTTTTTATATATTTTCTTACTTATTCTTCTCTTTTTATTGTAATTTTCTTTTATAATTTCTTCTTTATCTAATGAACTTACTCCTGATGTATATTTCTCACTTATTTAATCACCTCGCTTTCATTTTACAAGATGATTATATCACACATTTGTTCTGCAGTAAACATTTATTGTGTATTTTTATATACTTTTCATCGCAATTTTCAACAAGAAATATATGATATGTTAATTTATATATTTTTTAAAAAGCATACTCCGTATGTTCTATTACTATGCTATAAAAATTTTGGCATGGTAATTTCAATATGACTTTCCTATTATACAAAAAAAGATTTAGCAAATTAATTCACTAAACCTTTTTTACAATATATAGTATTATTTATTAAAAGCTTCTTTTATTTCTTCTTTTAATTTATTTAAGAATTCATCTAAAGAAATGTTATCCATTTTTTCTCCTTCTCTTTTTCTTACAGATATTGAGTTATTTTCTACTTCATTTTTACCTAAAATAATCATATATGGATCTTTTTCTAATTGTGCATTTCTTATTTTATGTCCAATTTTTTCATTTGAAGCATCAACTTCTACTCTTATTCCTGCATTTTCTAATGTATTTTTTATACTATATGCATAATCAACTTCATTTTCAGATATAGGTAAAATTCTAACTTGATTTGGAGAAAGCCATAGTGGGAACGCTCCTGCATATTTTTCAATAAGAAGTGCCAAAGTTCTTTCATAGCATCCAAGAGATGATCTATGAATAATATATGGATTTTTCTTTGTTCCATCTTTATCAACGTATTCCATTCCAAATTTTTCAGCAAGCATTTGATCTATTTGAATAGTTATAAGAGTGTCTTCTTTACCAAATACATTTTTTATTTGAATATCTAGTTTTGGTCCATAAAAAGCAGCTTCACCTATTCCTTCTTTATACTCAAGCCCTAAGTGATTTAATATTTTCTCCATAGTTCCTTGAGCTTCGTTCCATTCTTTTTCAGTACCTATATATTTTTCTTTGTTATTTGGATCCCATTTTGAGAAACGATATGATACATCTTCATAAAGTCCTAGAACCTTAAGCATATATATAGCAAGTTCCAAACATTTTCTAAATTCATCTTCTAACTGTTCTGGTGTACACATAAGATGACCTTCAGATAATGTAAACTGTCTTACACGAATAAGTCCATGCATTTCTCCTGAAGCTTCATTTCTAAACAAAGTTGAAGTCTCATTAAGCCTCATAGGAAGATCTCTATATGATCTACCTCTATTTAAATATGCTTGGTATTGGAAAGGACAAGTCATTGGTCTTAAAGCAAATACTTCATCATCTTTACTTTCATCTCCCATTACAAACATATCTTCCTTGTAATGATCCCAGTGTCCTGATAATTTATATAAATCAGATTTTGCCATATATGGAGTTTTTGTAAGTTTCCAACCACGTTTTGCCTCTGTATCTTCAACAAATCTTTGTAGTATTTGAAGCATTTTTGCACCTTTTGGTAAAAGAATTGGCAAACCTTGACCTATGATGTCACTAGTTGTAAATATCTCAAGTTCACGTCCAAGTTTATTATGATCCCTTTTTTTAGCTTCTTCTCTTTGTTCCACAAAACTATCTACTTCTTCTTGAGTTTTAAAGGCTGTTCCATAAATTCTTGTAAGCATTTTGTTATGTTCGTTACCCTTCCAATATGCACCAGTTGTAGATATTAGTTTAATTTTTCCTACTCCCTTTGTATATAACATATGAGGCCCAACACATAAATCCGTAAATTCACCTTGTTTATAAAATGTAATTCTCTCACCATCTGGTAATTCTTCAATTATTTCTTGTTTATATATTTCTCCATTTTCTTTAACGAATTTTAGAGCTTCATCTTTTGAGAGTTCAAAAGTTTCTAATTTAAGATTTTCTTTTATAATTTTTTTCATCTCTGACTCAATCTTTTCAAGATCTTCTTGCTTTAAAGAAAGATTATCAAAATCATAGTAAAATCCTGTATCAATTGCAGGTCCTATTGCAAGTTTTGCATCTTTATATAGCCTCTTTACAGCTTGGGCTAATATGTGTGATGCTGTATGCCTTGCAACTTTTACATCATAATCTCCTTCAAAAACTTCTCCGTCATTTTTTAAATACTTCATAAAATCACTCCTTTTTATATCAAAAAATGTACCTCTATAGACATACATTTTTTGTCTATAGGGGTACAATATATTTATTGCACGGTTCCACCCTAAATTTTACTTAATTTATGATTGTACGTAATCAACGATGGTTTCCCATTAACTCAGGGGTAGTCTTCAGAAAATTCTTACTAAAATTAGCTTACAGCCCATGACTAATTCTCTCTTGTAGCAGTGTATAATCCTACTCGTCCCTTCAACGTTACATTAATATTATACTACTATTTTTTAATTTTTGCAATATTTAAATTAAATTTTAAAAAATTAATTTGTTATGTTACAATAGATGTGAAACAAAACCTATATACAAAAAGTGATTCAA
>OLNW01001405.1_pt1 | contig 23762 bp, 26 predicted proteins | sample 1672121 | NCBI WGS metagenome assembly OLNW01 (sample SAMEA3136648, study PRJEB25190) | human gut metagenome
GAACACAAAGTACCAAGAGCTTGTGACAGTATTTGGATATTCTTCCAAGGTAAATCAATACGTTTAGCATTTTTATCATTTGGAACAGAATCAGAATTAAAAAGAGTATGTCAAAATATTTATAAATACAATAACCCAGGACAGTTATCAGATACAAATGGTTATAAAATCAATGAAATGAAGGATGGTTCTCGTGTTGTTGTAGTAAGACCATCAATGTCAGAAACATGGGCATTCTTTGTAAGAAAGTTCGATGTAAAAAGAGCAACAGTTGAACAATGGACTGGTAACATGCCAGGAAATGATAAAGTAATTGATTTACTAAAATTCTTAGTAAAAGGAGCAAGAATTACATCAATCACTGGTGAGCAGGGTTGTGGTAAAACAACACTACTTATGGGTATGATTGAAAATATATATGAAACAATGAACTTACGTATTACAGAAACTGCTTTCGAGTTGCACTTAAGAAAAGTTTATCCAACAAGAAACATTTTGTCAATGCGTGAAACAGATACAATATCTGGACAAGAGTGTTTGGACGTACAGAAAAAAACTGACGGTTCTGTAAACATCATAGGTGAGGTTGCAACAGACCCAGTAGCATCTTGGATGATTCAATCTGCACAGGTTGCATCTAAATTTACATTATTTACTCACCATGCTAAAACATTCCCAGACTTAGTAACTGCACTACGTAACTCAATGTTAAGAGCTGGAGTATTCAAAAATGAAAAAACAGCAGAAGAGCAAGTAGTTCAAGTACTAAATTTCGACATACATCTACAAAAAGACTTTAGAGGTAGAAGATACATAGAAAGAGTAACAGAATGTATTCCAATTGTAGACCAAAAGACATATGATTATGACTATAAAGGCGAAAAAACTATGGATGGAAAAGTTCAAAAATTCTTTGAAAATGCAACAACATATTTCTCAAAAGTAACAGAGCAAAATCTATATAGATATCAAAATATATTGGAATATGTAGATGGAGAATATCAAATAACAAATAAAATAACAGATAAAAACTTAGCAGAAATGAGAGCTAATATGGACGAATCTGATATAGAAGAATTTGACAGCTTTGTTGATACATATTGGGGAGACCAAATTAGAAAAGAAAAAAAGGCTAAAGTGCAGAAGTAGTAAATAAACATAGGAGGTGTTCTTAGAACATGAGTACTCAAATGCTAAAATATATAATGATTATAACAGTTGTATTGTTTGTAGGAATCATTATAGCATATGTAATTTTAAAAAAGATGATGGGAAAATCAGAATATGCAAAGATGAAGAAACTACAAGAAGGAACAAAGGCTGACGGATTTTCATCAGATATATTATACCAAAAAATATATATAACGCTTATTAGGACACCTTTTCTAAAAAGATATTTATTCAAATTAAGAAGAAGACTAGAAATAGTCAATATAGATGATGAATATACAACCAGAAAAGAAGCAGCGCAAATAATGACAAAAGCAATATTAATATTCTTTTTTATAGCGTTGCTAACCATTCTTATTACACACAATAACTGGTTATTAATGTCAATATTATTGATTTTTGAGTTATTTATTGTAGATACAATGGTACAAGGAATGGTTGATAAAATCGATAATAACTTACTTAAAGAGCAGATAGATTTCTTTGCAGAAATAAGACATGCTTACCATGAGTATAACATGGTTGAAGAAGCAATTTATCAAGTATCACTTGATGATGAAAAAAATGTTTCTAAACAAGGTGAAAAAATATATGAAATATTATGTTCAGATGACCCAGAAACAGAATTAGAAAAATATTATGATGTAGCACCAAATGATTATTTAAAAGAATTTGCTGGTATATCTTATTTAACACAAGAATTTGGAGATAGAAGAGGAGATGACGGTTCTTCTTTATATCTAAAAAATGTTGATAATATAACACAAGAAATGCAATTAGAGATATTAAAAAGAGATAAATTGAACTATGTATTCCAGAGTTTAACATTTATTTCAATAGCTCCAGTATTGCTATTGGAACCATTAAAATCTTGGGCAGTATCGAACTTCTATTTTACAACAAGTTTTTATAATGACAAATTAGGATTAGTAGCACAGATTTTAATAGTACTTTTAACAGTAGTGTCATACATAATGACAAGAAAATTAAAAGATAATGGTGGTGTTCAAGTACAAATATCTCATAATGACCACCCATGGCAAGAAAAAGTATACAAAATACCAGTATTAAAACAAGCAATAAATTGTTTTATACCAAAGCCGGGAACTAAAGATTATAGAACAATGCAACAACTTATGAAAGATTCGGCATCAAAAGCTAAAATGGAATGGATTTACATTAACAGATTAGCACTGACAATTGTTACATTTATATGTTCAATATTTTTCTTTATAATATTACATAAAGTAGCAATTAATTATGTTTATACAAATCCAACTACAGAACAAACTGTGTTAGGGTCTTTGTCTGAAAAGAACCAGAAAAAAGCAGAAGACTTGACAAAGCAAGATAATTATTTCTTAGACAAATTAAAAGGAGACTTAAAAATAACTCAAGACAAAGTTGAAAGAGAAATGATAAAATCTCCATATTATGAAGAAGATGATAAAAATTTAGAAACAGATGCAAAAAGAATAATGACTAAATTAAAAGTTGTAAATTCTGAGCAAATGCAGTGGTTTGAAATATTATTAGCTTGCGGGTTTGCTTTAATTGGATATATGGCACCTGTTTGGATGATGTATTTCCAAAAATTCATGAGAAAGCTAGAAATGGAAAATGAAGTAATGCAGTTCCAAACAATTATATTAATGCTTATGAAAATAGAGAGAATAAGTGTAGAAATGATTTTGGAATGGCTAGAAAGATATGCAAATATTTATAAAGAGCCTATCTCTAGGTGTGTAAATAATTACGAAGCAGGAGCATGGGAAGCATTAGAAGAGCTTAAGAATTCTGTAACAAATCAAGATATGATAAGAATTGTAGAAAGTCTACAAGCAGCAGTAGAAAAAATACCAATCAAAGAGGCATTTGATGAATTAGATGCAGATAGAGATTATCACCAACAAAAGAGAAAAGATACTAATGACCAATTAGTATCAAGAAAAGGCTTAATAGGAAAGGGTGTAGGCTTTGCACCAATGATTTGTTTATTTGTGGGATATTTGATTATACCATTAGTTGTAATAGGTATGACGTCTATGTCATCTACATTTACTCAATTAGGTGCTTAAACATGGAGGTTTAGATGGAGAATGTAACAAAGGCACTGCTTATAGCTGCTGGAATACTATTAGCAATTATGATTTTAACTTTACTCATAGTATTCTGGGGACAATTATCAGGATATTATACGCAACAACATAATGATAAAATTGTTGAACAAGAGGCTAAAATCAATGCAAAATTTGAAAATTATAATGGACAAACAATAAGAGGAAATGAATTAGTTTCAGTTATGAATATGGTTATCGACTATAATAATGCTGTAGCAGAAATGGACGGATTTGATAAAGTAATTATGTCTGTTGATTTTAAAGGATGCCAGAACAAAGCAAAAGATAATTTTAAATATAGTGATTCAGATAGAAGCATATTTTCTGGAAACATTCTTACAAATTCACAATCAAGTGATGCAAATTTAAAAAATGTAGCAAATATTCCAGAAACAATACGTTTAAAATTACAAAATGCAGGATTTAATAATGCTACTGATGCACAACTTCAAAAATTGTCTGCAAATATATATAATATTGTAAATATCAATTCTGCAGATACAAATGGTATTAATACCAGAAACAGAAAACTTCAAAATATTCTTTTATTAAGTGATGATGAAGTAAGAGCATTATCAGCATCAAAAATTTCTACAATAGAAGAAGTAACTAAACAATATTATCAATATACACAATTTAAAAGAGCTATGTTTAAGTGCACAGGTGTTGAACACAATACAACTGGAAATGCAAGAGTAAATAAAATAACATTTGATATAGTATTATTAGATAATGGAAGTGCAAAATTTAATTAATTGAAAGGATACTTGTATGGAAAATGCGGTTAAAGCCTTGTATATAGCAGCCGGAGTGTTAATTGCAGTAATGATTTTGTCTTTAGCTGCTGTAGTATATTCAAGTTTGCAAGGTTATGTAGAAAATACAAATCAACAAATAGAATTTAATGAAATAAATAGTTTTAATACGCAATATCTTGATTATGCTAATAAAGATGTTTCTATTCAAGATATAGTAACAGTTGCTGGTAATGCATATGAAAATAACTATTCATATAGTCCAGATATTAATCAATGGAATATTTCTGATAAATCTTTTTATGTGCAAGTTTTATTAAATGGAACTAGAATAGACCAAAACATTAATGATATAATGGTTAACTTATTAGAAAATAACAAGGATAAAGTATTTGTAACTGATGATATATCATATGCAAAAGACACTTCAAAAGTGTGCAGTATAAGTTTTAAAACAAAGTAAAAAAATGTTGCAATTTAAAAAATTAAATGTTATAATGAGGGAAAATAATGAAAAAAGTAATTATGTTTTTAGCTATTATTGTAATTATTATAGTTACTTTAGTAGGATATAGATATATTTCTTATAAAAATCATTATAAGGAAATTCAAAAAGAAAATTCTGATTTTGATAAATATAAAGACCAAGAAGTATATGGCTTAGATGTAGCTTCATTAATAAATATGGCTATAGATAAGAATACTAAAAATAAAATTGAAAAAGATGATAATGGAAACTTTATTACAAATGAAGAAAATTCTATAGAAATTGAAATTTATATGACAGATAATGATACTACATATAAAATGGAAAGTATTAGTAATTCTGGAATAGAGCAATTTCTACAGTATTATAAAGACATAAAATTTAAATGTTCAAAAATAGAATATCATAAAAACACAGGAAGAGTTAAATATATACTATTTGAACAACAAGAAAACAGTTAATAAAGTTCAGCAAAAGCTGATTATGATAAACAAAAGTATAAAAAGGGGGGAGAAACTATGGAAAACGCAACAAAGGCATTATTAATTGCAGCAGCAGTTTTAATAGCTATCTTAATTATCTCTTTAGGATTAGTTGTTTATAATAACTCTGCAAACACTGTTAATCAAGCAAACTTATCATCACAAGAGATACAAGCTCAAAATGAGAAGTTTACAAGATATAATGGTAAAAACAAAAGAGGTTCTGAAGTAAACTCTTTATTGCAAACAGCATTAAACTATAATTTAAATACTACAGACGATGGAAATAAAGTTACAGTGAATCATGGAAAAGAGACGCTAGTAGATAGTAGTTCTACAAGCATAGAAAAACAAATGGACACAAGTAAATTATATGACATTAAAGTTAATTATGGTGGAGCTGGAGGACTTGTAGATACAATTACAATAACTGATGCAGCAAAATAATAAAATTAATGAGTGAAAGGGGATATACTTATGGAAAATGCGATAGAAGCTTTAAAAATTGCAGGAGCAGTATTAATGTTTGTATTGGCATTGACATTAAGTATATCTTCTTTGTCTCAAGCCAATTCAGCAGTTAGTAGTATTGCAACAATGTATGATAAAGATGCACAATCTACTTATGTTCAGCCAGCCCAAGACTTAACAAGAGTAGTAGGAATGGAAACAATAATTCCTACAATGTATAAAGCTTATGAAGAAAACATAGAAATATATTTCTTTAAAGCAGATGGAAGTCCACTACCAATATATTATAAAACAAATCAATATGGTAGTAGAGTCGATTCAGAAGGTAAATCTGTAGCCAATAGCAATCCTAATGCTGTAGCAGTAAATTATATAGACTTATCTAAAGAAAGTTTTGGAACAGAAAATGGAAAAGAAGCTACACAAGTGGCAACAGAGCACTTAAGCTTAATATTAGCTGGTGGAAACAAGTGGAAAAATCAATATAGAAATAACCAAGAAATGTTAAATTTATTAGATGAGAAAAAATATGGAAATCAATTAATGGATACAGAATATCCAAATGGTTTTTATGCATATTTAAATGGTAAAAAATTTGTCGAAAATTTAGGTGAATATTATCAAGGTTCAAGTCAAGATGAAGACGAGAGTTTAGCAAGTACAACTGCTACGAAAATTAAAAAAAGAGTTATAACATATAAATTAACAAACTAAAAGGAGAAAACAGATGGAAGATACATCTATGGATATAATAGGAATATTGTTTGGTGCAATATTAATGTTTGTAGTTCCACTATTTTTAATTGCGAATAAATCTGATGATATATCTCAATTAGTAGCACAATCTGCTACATCTGAGTTCGTAAATGAGGTTGTAAGGTCTGGACAAATTACTGCAGATGAATATCAAAGTTTTATGACCACATTAAACACATCTGGAAATACATTTGACATAGATATACATGTTCAAATTTTAGATGAAACACCGTCAAAAATGGTAACAGATGCAGATGCACAGAAGATAGGAACAAACTCATATTACTCATTATACACAACTCAAGTTGAGAGCAAAATTGGAAACTCTTCTGCAACAACGTCCAATAATAGAGTTGGAAAACTTATATTAAAACAAGGAGACCAAGTTTCTGTAACAGTAAAAAATAGTAGTAAAACACTATCTCAAGCTTTAAGAAATGTATATTACAATGTAACAGGAAATGATATACATATAATTGCAGCTGCAGCATCAGGTACTGTAACAATAAATGGTTCTACAGGAACAATATAAAAAGACTAATTAATGAAAAAAATTTAATTAGTCTTTTTTTGTGTATAAAAAATTTTTAAGTACTAATAATAAAAAACAAAGGAGTGAAAAATTCATGAAAACACTCAAAAAAATACTTTTTTTATTTGTACTAATTTTTTTATATGTATTTGTATTAACAAGAGGCTATTATCCAGAAACAATAGCAGTAAAAGGTGAAGAAATTCGATTATCAGATATTCAAGTAATTCCAATAGGGCAAGTTGCAGGAATAAAGTTATATACAAGTGGAGTACTAGTTGTAGGAACATCTGGAATTCAAAGTACGGATGGCAAAACATACAAACCTTATGAAAATACTGGAATACAAGAAGGTGATTCAATAAATTCAATTAATGACATTATAGTAAATAATACAGAAGAATTAATAGATGCAGTCAATTTGTATGAAGGAAAAACAGTACAGGTAAAATATACAAGAGATAATCAAGAAAAAACTTGTGAAATAACTCCAGTAAAAGACAGAAGTGGAAAATATAAATTAGGGTTATGGGTTAGAGATAGTGCTGCAGGAGTTGGAACTATAACCTTTTATTATGAAGAAAACAATACATTTGCAGGGTTAGGGCATGGAATAACAGACATAGATACAGGAGATATAATACAAACATCTTCTGGCGAGATAGACGAAGCAAGTATTGTATCTATAGTAAAAGGCAAGGATGGAGAACCTGGAAAAATTCAAGGAAGTATAAAACAAGATAGTGTTATAGGAAGTATTTACAAAAATACTCCATATGGAATTTATGGAATGATAAAAGAACCTAATAATATAAAAATAGATACTTCTAGAAAAATAAATGTGGCACCTAGACAAGAAATAAGTCTAGGAGAAGCAACAATTTTATCTAATATTAGTGGAGACCTAAAAGAATATAAAGTCGAAATACAGAAAACTTATTTAAATAATAATTATGATAACAAAAGTATGGTAATAAAAGTTGTAGACCCACAATTATTAGAATTAACAGGTGGAATAATTCAAGGAATGAGTGGTTCGCCAATTATACAAAACAATAAATTTATAGGAGCTGTAACACATGTTTTTGTAAAAGATTCTAGTATTGGTTATGCTGTTTTTGCAGATAGAATGGTTAGTGAAATATGCAGATAAAAATGCATAATATATAAGAAAAATCAAAATCTTAAAGATATAAAATAGTAAATTAAAAAAACAGTTTTTGCAAAAAAAGCTGTTTTTTTGACACTTTTTGTGATATTATGGTATATATAATAATAGAGGGAGTAGATAAATGAAAATTTCTAATATATTTAAACACATTAATTTAGTAATGCACCATAAATGGGTGGTTTTTAAATTATGCTGTAAAGTGGGAATTCCATGGAGAGGATTTATGCATGACTGGTCTAAGTTTTCTCCAACTGAATTTTGGGAAGGTGTAAAATATTATAATGGTCATAGAAGCCCAATTACAGTATGTAAAGAAAAAAATGGGTATTCAGAAGCATGGCTACATCATAAAGGAAGAAATAAACATCATTTCCAATACTGGGTGGATTTAGCATTACCACAACCTGCAATAATAATGCCATATAAATATGCGGCAGAGATGGTGTGTGACCAGTTGGCAGCAGGAATAGTTTATAATGGAAAGAATTGGACACCAAATACGCAGTTAGAATATTATATGCATAGAGAAGTAAGAAATATTATACATCCACAAGTAGATAAATTTTTAACAGCTGTCTTTACAGGTATTAGCAAAAATGGACTTGATGCTACTTTGACAAAGAAAAATATCAGAAGTTTATATGAAAAATATTGTATTAGAATGGAGAATTTAGATGAGAATAAGATTTAAACCATGGGCAAGACCAGAATTGGAAGCAAGTAGCTTTTATAGAGATAATCCAGAAGAATTAAAAAATAAATGGATAGAAGAATTTAAAAACAAAAATAATCCAATTCATTTGGAATTAGGTTGTGGAAAAGGACAATTTATATCAAAATTAGCAGTTCAAAATCCTAACATCAATTATATTGCAATAGATTTAGTTGATGCGATGTTAGGATTAGCTAAAAGAAATGTAGAAGAGACATACAAAGAGCAAGAAAAAGAAGTTGATAATCTTATATTAACAAGATTTGATATAGAAAGAATAATGCTTATTTTGGGAGAACAAGATAATGTTAGAAGAATATACATTAATTTTTGCAATCCATGGCCAAAGGGAAAGCATAGAAAGAAAAGATTGACACATACAAGGCAGTTAGAAAAATATAAAACTTTTTTGGCACAAAACGGAGAAATATATTTTAAAACTGATGATGATGATTTATTTAATAGTAGTTTAGGATATTTTGAAGAGGCAGGTTTTAAGATTTTAAAGAAAACTTATGATTTACATAAAGAACCAATATGGGAAAATAATATAGAGACTGAGCATGAAAAAATGTTTAGTGAGCAAGGAATAAAAATAAAAGCATTAATAGCAACTAGAATATTATAAAAATTTCAAAAAATGTATTGTCAAAATAGAAATAATGTGATACTATATTAAAGTAATTGACGTAGGGGTATAGTGTTAATGGTAGCACATCGGTCTCCAAAACCGCCTGTGTGGGTTCGAATCCTACTACCCCTGCCATTTATTTATAATTTAGGGGGCAAAAACAGATTTTTTTAATCTGTTTTTTGTGTTGGTAACTGAACTCTCGGAAAGGACCCTAAATGAATAAATTAATAGCAAGAATAGTTTTATTTTCAATAATAATTTGTTTTCTATTTATCCCAACAATGTCTAATGGAAGCAATATACAGCCAATAAAAAAAGGAGAAATAATTTACTTAGGAAATTCAAGTTATGCTTGGCCAATACCAGGTTATACTCGAATATCATCACCATTTGGAAAAAGAGTAGCGCCAACCACTGGGGCATCAACATTCCATAAAGGAACAGATATACCTGCACCAGAAGGAACAGCACTAATTGCCACTTGTGATGGAGAGATTACGTTTACTGGATTCCTTGGCGGAGGAGGATATACAATAACAATTACAAATGCAGAAGGCATAAAAATTTCATATTGTCATGTTTCGCCCAATTACATTGTATCTGTTGGGCAAATGGTGGAACAAGGTGAGATAATAGGAAATGTAGGACCGAAATATGTTTATGGAGTGGTAGGAAACAATTATAAAGATTCAACTGGGAATCCTACAAATGGAGCAACTACGGGTTGCCATTTGCATATTGGATTTCGAGAAGAGGGGGAATATATGAACCCTATGGATTATTTAAAATAGTTTACACATATAAAAAAATATGTTATTATATAGCACAAGGAGATGAGAAAATGTCATTTGATGGAATTGTAACAAAATCAATAGTTACAGAATTGCAAGAAATTATAGGAAGTAAAATTGATAAAATCCATGAGCCAGATAAAAATACAATAGTATTAGGATTATATCTAAATGGAAAAAATTATGCCTTAAATATTTGCATAGATTCGCATAATTGTAGGATAAACTTAACAACACATCAAAAGGAAAATCCATTAGTTGCACCTAATTTTTGCATGCTATTAAGAAAGCATTTAATTGGTGGGAGAGTTTCAAATATTTCTATGCTTGACTTAGAAAGACTTGTAAAAATAGAGATAGAAACAATAAATGAATTTAATGAAATTGAAGTAAAGACATTAATTGTAGAGCTTATGGGAAAGCACAGTAATATTATATTAGTAAACTCAAATGAAAAAATAATAGATTCTATGAGGCATATAGACTCAAAAAATTCATATAGAGAAATATTACCTTCAAGGATATATATTTTACCAAAATCAGAAAAGTTTGATTTTATAAAATTAAAAGATTTTAATGAATTAAAAGAAAAATTGCAAAGCTTAGACGAATCGAATATATTATCAAATATGAATTCTGACGATATAAGTAAGAGGATTGCAAACGCATTTACTGGTTTTAGTTATGTATTTGCAAAATCAGCAGTGAAAGGTCGAGATTTACACCAAACATATCAGTATATTTGTAAAATTATCGACGGAAAAGAAAATTTAGAATTTGATTATATATATAAAGAAGATAAAATTTCGGACTATGTTTTAACAATTGGGAATGCTGACGATAATGCAGATAAGAGTCTGTTCCATTTAAACTTTTTTATAGATGATTTTTACTATCAAAGAGAGACTACAGAAGGTTTTAAAAATTATAGAAATACAGTATTAAGATTGATTTTGGAGACACTAAAAAAATATAATAAACGTTTAGAAAATATTAATATAAAACTTAAAGAGTGTGAAGATATGGACAAATATAGATTGTATGGAGAATTAATAACAGCCAATCTATATAGATTGTCCAATAATCATTCGGAAAGTATAGAAGTAGAAAATTATTATGAAAATAATAATAAAATAACAATTCCTATGGATGTAAGGTATACACCGAATATAAATGCCAAAAGATATTTTAAAAAGTATTCAAAATTAAAAAATGCATTTGAAATTGTATCTAAGCAAAAATCTGAGACAGAGAAAGAATTAAATTATATAGAAAGTATAGTATATGAATTAGAAAATAGTTCATGTATAGAAGATGTTCAAGACATATTCGAGGAAATTAGTGAAAATGTTGTGTTTAAAGAAAGGTTAAAGAAAAAAGAAAAGAAAAAGAAGGTAAGCAAAAAGAAAAAGCAACAAAATTTTGCACCAATTGAATATAATGTTGATGGATTTAAAGTTTATGTTGGAAGAAACAATAAAGAAAATGATTGGCTAACATTATCATTTGCCAATAAAACAGATATATGGTTTCATACAAAAGACATACATGGAAGTCATGTTATTTTAAAAACTGATAAAAATGTTCCAGATGATATTTTAGTAAAATGTGCAGAAATTGCGGCAAAACATAGCAAAGCTAAGGATTCATCAAATGTACCTGTAGATTATTGCAAAGTACAATATGTAAAAAAGCCAAATGGCGCAAAGCCTGGAATGGTTATTTTTACTAATAATAAGACTTTAAATGTAAAGCCTGCAAAATGAGAAGAGAGCACCTATTATAGATGCTCTCAATTTTGATATAGCCACGATAGTTTTTAATTTTATTTAGAGCTGTTGTTTTTGGCCTGTTCACAGTGGAACATTAAAAAGCTCCAAACTATCTTATAGAACCGCATAAATTTCATACAGTGTGGAACCTCATCACCGAAGCTCTGATATTCAAAAAATGGAATATCTTGAGTTTGGATAATGTCATTGTTTACGGTTATGCTTTCCATGTTAGGAAGCAACTCGCATAACCTAGTTGCATTTTCATTGCAACCTGGATACCAACTAACCATATGTTCCATCTGATTGATGAAAGAGGCTCTATCAATTGTTGTATGATAAGTTTGACCTTTCTCAACATAAGTTAAACTGATTGGTTCATTTTTGTTTAATATTGTTTTTTTAGCTACATCTCTCATTATTTTGTCCTCCTGATTTTATTAAAAAGTTTAAGAGTTGCACTAACTCATTTGAGTTACAAATATTATTATATCATATTTTTTAGAAAAATACTAGTTTTTTTAGAAAAATTAATTGACAACTAGAAAATAAAAGAATATAATATTGCCAATTAAAGAGTTACGGAGAAAAAGAAAAATTATGTAGAATTACAAATAGAGAGCTGATGATGGTGGAATATCAGTAGTAAAGAAGCATAAGGGGAGCTTTGGAGTAATATAAATTAAGGTGCTTGATTGTTGTATTAGAAAAATCAAGAAATAGGGTGGAACCGCGGAATATAAACTTTCGTCCCTAGCGCATGTATTTTTATATTTGTGCTAGGTGCGAAAGTTTTTTTGTATGCAAAAATTGAAATTGCCTAGCAAAAAAGATTAAGGAGGAATAAAAATGGTAAAATCAATGGACACAATAGTAAACTTATGTAAAGCAAGAGGATACATTTATCCTGGTTCAGAAATTTATGGAGGACTTGCAAACACTTGGGATTATGGACCTTTAGGAGTAGAGTTGAAAAACAATGTAAAAAAATTATGGAGAAAAAAATTCATACAAGAAAGTAAATATAATGTAGGATTAGATGCAGCAATATTAATGAACCCACAAACTTGGGTTGCATCTGGACATGTTGGAGGATTTTCAGACCCATTAATAGATTGCAAAGAATGTAAAACAAGACATAGAGCAGACAAATTAATAGAAGAATGGGCACATGAACAAGGAAAAGATATGATTGCAGATGGAATGACAGACGAAGAAATGATAAAATTCTTAGATGATAACAATATTTGTTGTCCAAACTGTGGAAAACACAATTTTACATCAATTCGTAAATTTAACTTAATGTTCAAAACATTTCAAGGTGTAACAGAAGATGCAAAAGCAGAAATCTATCTAAGACCAGAAACAGCACAAGGAATATTTGTAAACTTCAAAAATGTAATGAGAACAACAAGAAGAAAACTACCAATGGGAATTGCACAAATTGGTAAAGCATTTAGGAATGAAATAACACCAGGAAACTTTACTTTTAGAACAAGAGAATTTGAACAAATGGAACTTGAATTTTTTTGTAAACCAGGAACAGATTTAGAGTGGCATGAATATTGGAAAAAATTCTGTGAAAATTGGTTAATATCATTAGGAATGAAAGAAGAAAATATACGTTTAAGAGATCATAGTCCAGAAGAATTGGTATTTTATAGTAAAGCAACAACAGATATAGAATATGCATTTCCATTCGGATGGGGAGAGCTATGGGGAATTGCTGATAGAACAGATTATGATTTATCAAATCATGCAAGACAATCAAATCAAGATTTTACATATTTAGATCCAGAAACAAATGAAAAATACATACCATATTGTATTGAACCATCACTTGGAGCAGACAGAGTTGCATTAGCATTTTTATGTAATGCTTATGATGAAGAAGAAATTACTGAAGGAGATACAAGAGTTGTGTTACACTTACATCCTGCATTAGCACCATATAAAGTAGCAGTATTACCATTATCAAAGAAATTATCAGACAAAGCTCAAGAAGTTTATGAACAATTATCAAAGAAATTTATGTGTGAATATGATGAAGCGGGCTCAATAGGAAAACGATATAGAAGAGAAGATGAAATAGGAACACCATATTGTGTAACTGTTGACTTTGATACATTAAATGATAATTCAGTAACAATCAGAGACAGAGATACAATGGAACAAGTAAGAGTAAATATAGATGAATTAGAAAAATGGATAAGTGAAAAAGTTGAATTTTAATATATAGTGAAAGGAGAAATTTATATAATAGTTTATTAATATTATATGAAAGAAAAAAATGAAAAATAAAAAATCTATAATTATAATGATAATAATAATTGTATTAATATTAGCAGTAATTAGTGGAATATTTATGTATAATAAATTTCAACAGCAAGAATTAAAACAATTAACAGAAGAAGCAAATAAATTATTACAACAAGATTTAATAAATGATGAAATAGATAATGAAATAAAAACAAATAAAAACTATGCAATTGTAGAAAAAACAATAAAAGAATATTTAACCAATATAAAGAATACATATTTAGAAATAGAACAATTAAATTCAGCATTAGATGCAGATAAAGTATTTTCAGCATCTAATGTTGAAGATAAAGCTTTTAAGAATGTTGATAATTTAATAGAAGAAGATAAACAAAAAGGAAAAGAAAATTTAGAAAAATGTAAAGACATGATTAAAGAAGAAAATATAATTGAAGCAATAAATGCACAAAAATTTTCTTCAAACAAAGAATATTATATTGAAATTTACAAAACTATAATGTTATCAGATTTAATGAAAAATCAATATGAAAAAATAGAACAAAAAGTAGAAAAAAGTAAAGATAAATTATATGATAATTTAACAATTATATCTAATACAAAAAAATACTTAGAAAGTAATTCTAAATACTGGTCAACAAAAGATGGAAAATTATTTTTTCAAGATATAAACATAATGACAGGATATTATAATTTAAGAAATGAATTAGATATTTAAAGAAATTGTACTGATGAAAGAAAGGAAATGATTGTAATGAGAAAATATTTTGGAACAGATGGGATTCGTAGAATTGCTAATACTGAACTTTCACCTGAATTAGTATACAAAGTTGCAAAAGCAGGAGCATATGTTTTATCAAAACATACAGATAAAGCACCTACAATATTAATAGGGAGAGATACAAGATTATCTGGAACATTGATAGAAAGTGCTATGGTTGCAGGATTTTTAAGTTATGGTGCGAATGTAAAATTATTAGGAGTAATGCCAACACCAGCAGTTGCATATTTGACAAGAAAATTGAATGCAGATGCAAGTGTTGTAATTTCAGCATCACACAATACATTTGAATTTAATGGAATTAAATATTTTAGTAATAAAGGAATGAAAATTCCAGATGAATTAGAAGAAGAAATAGAAGAAGTAATGGAATCAGGAAAACTTGATGAATTAACTGCAGTAAAAGATAAAATAGGAGTTTCAGAAGTTAGAACAGATTTATTAGATGAATATGTATATTTCTTTAGAAAACATTTTGATGATAATATAGAAAAATATAATAGACCAGATTTTAAAGTTGTTATAGATACAGCTAATGGAGCAACATATCAAGTTGCAGATAAAGTATTTAAAACACTCGGAATAAATCATGTTATTATAAATAATCATCCAGATGGAATTAATATTAATGATAAATGTGGTTCAACACATTTAGAAATGTTAAAAGAATATGTAGTAAAAAATAAAATGAGTTTAGGAATTGCTTATGATGGTGATGGGGATAGATGTTTAGCTGTTGATGAAAATGGTGAAGAATTAGATGGAGATAAAATTTTAGCTATAATAGCAAATTATTTAAAACCTCAAGGAAAACTTGCAAAAGATACTATAGTAGCAACAGTAATGAGTAATTTAGGTTTAAATAAATATGCAGAATCTAATAAATTAAATTTTGTTCAAACAAAAGTTGGGGATAGATATGTATTAGAAGAAATGCTAAAAAATGGATATAATTTAGGTGGAGAACAATCTGGCCATGTTATATTATTAGATTATAATCCAACAGGTGATGGAATATTAACATCTTTGATGTTAATACAAGCATTATTAGAAAGTGGAAAAAAATCATCTGAATTAGGTGATTTAGTACAAAAATATCCACAAGTATTAATAAATGCCAAAGTAGATTCAAATAAAAAATATGATTATGAAAAAAATTCAGAAATAAAATCAGCAATAGAAAAAGTTGAAAAAGAATTTTCTGGTAATGGTAGAGTACTAATTCGTCCATCAGGAACAGAGCCATTAGTTAGAGTTATGATTGAAGGTAAAGATATAAAAGTGATTGAACAAAGAGCAAAAGAAATTGCAGATTTGATTGAAGAAAAATGTAAATAATATTCGGATAGAAATAGTATGAATACTATTTCTATTTTTTTATGAAATATTGTAGTAAAATAATATTTATGATATAATAACAAGGTTTATGGCAAGTTGCCATATTTATAATTAATATACCAATGAAATTTAGGAGGTAAAAGTTATGTGCAAAGAGCAAAATGTTTTGAATTATTATGTTGTATGTAATAAGCTAAAAAATGTAATTAGAACTGGATGGAAAGATTGGAAAGTAAAAAGAGAAAGGATTGAAAGTGTAGCAGAACATATTTATGGTGTTCAAATGCTTGCAATTGCAATGAAATCAGAATATCAGTATGATATTGATATGCAAAAAGTAATTTTTATGTTGGCAATTCATGAATTGGGAGAAACAGTTATTGGAGATTTAACCCAATTCCAAATTTCAAGAGAAGAAAAAGAAAGAATTGAGCATGAAGCTGTTCGCAAAATTTTGAGGGGATTAATTGATGGAGAACAGATTGAAAGAATTTTTCTTGAATTTGATGCACATAAAACAGCAGAAGCAAAATTTGCGTATATGTGTGATAAGTTAGAATGTGATTTACAATGCAAATTGTATGACGAAGAAGGCTGTGTTGACTTGAACGATCAAGAGGATAATGAGACAGCAGCTAATTCTCATGTAAAAGCATTATTAGAGTCTGAAAAAACATGGTCTGGTATGTGGCTTAAATTTGGTCAGGAAAAGTATCCGTATGACGAAAACTTTATGGCAGTTTCGAAATATGCTATGAAAAATACTTTAAGTAGATGCATAAAAAGTACAACAGTTATATAAAGAATTGATGCAAGAATAACTTAAAAGTCCTAAATAATATTCATATTGAATATCATTTAGGACTTTTTATTGTATTTATAAAAAATATATGCTAAAATAAAAAAATCAAGATAAAGAGGAGAATTTGAGATGACTGACAAAGAAATTGTATATAATAGCTTAATTCCAGAATTAAGTGTGTCAAATATAGATATAAGTAAGAAATTCTATTTGGATTTAGGATTTAAAATAAGATATGAAAGAAAAGAAAACAAATTTTGCTTTTTACAATTAGAAGGAAATCAGATAATGATAGAAGAAAATAATGACAATTGGAATACTGGAAAATTGGAACATCCATATGGAAGAGGAATTAATTTAAGTATGACAGTTTCAAATATAGAAAAAATGTATGAAATATTAAAAGAAAAAAATATTAAGTTCTTTTTAGATTTAGAAATTCATGAATATAGAATTGATGATAAAATTTCTTATGACAAAGAGTTTTTAATTCAAGATCCAGATGGATATTTATTAAGATTTAATAATTAAAAAGTTATATAATTATATTGAATTTAGGAGGCAGAAAAATGAAAGTATTATTTGCAACAACAAATCCTGCAAAAATAAAAAAATATGTGGACAAACTAAAAGAAAAAGATATAGAAATATTAACAATTAAAGATTTAGGAATAAATTTGAAACCAGAAGAAACAGGAAAAAATGCAATAGAAAATGCTTATATAAAAGCCAAAACATATTATGATAAAACTAAAATTATAAGTATAGGAATGGACAACAATTTATATATTGAAGGATTGCCAGAGGAAAAACAACCTGGAACACATGTAAGAAGAATAAATGGAAAAGAATTAAATGATGAAGAAATGATTGAATATTATAGCAAACTAGTAAATGAATATGGTGGAAAATTAACTGCTAAATGGGTATATGGAATGGTAATATATAATGGAAAAGAAACAAATGAATACAGTTGGAGTAAAGGTCATTTTTATTTTATAGATAAACCTTGTGAAAAAAGAAATCCAGGATATCCATTAGATTCAATATCAATAATGCCAGAGTGTAATAAGTATTTTGTAGATTTAACAGAAGAAGACAAAAATAAAAATCAAAAAGATTATAATGAAGATGAGGTTATTGAGTTTATAGTAAGAAGTGTAAGAAGGGAGAGCAAATAATGACATTATTTTTATATGCATTATATAGTTTTGTTTTCTCATTTCTTATACAATTAGTTATAATAATTATTTGTGAAATAAAAAATAAAAGAAAACAAAAATGTGATGAGAATATGAAGGAACAAACATTTTTTAGTACTAAACTAATTATTAAAGTAATAATTGCATTAATAGTTTCAATTATATTGGCAATAATTATGTTTTATGGAATAGTATTTGCAACATGGATTGTGCTAAAGGATGGAAGATAGATAAAGAAAATAAGTTTTGAAAGGAGTTGATATAATGGATAATAAATTAAATGAGAAAAATAATTTTATAATTTATACAACAGATGATGGACAAGTTGATATTGAAGTAAGATTAGAAGATGAAAATGTGTGGCTTACACAAAATTCAATGGCTGAATTATTTGATACTACGAAACAAAATATAAGTCTACATATAAAGAATATATTTGAAGAAAAAGAATTAGAAGAAAATTCAGTTGTCAAGCATTCCTTGACAACTGCTAAAGATGGAAAAAATTATAAAACGAAATTTTATAATTTAGATTTAATTATATCAGTAGGATATAGAGTAAAATCGATTCGAGGTACGCAATTTAGGATATGGGCTAATAAATTGATAAAAGAATATTTAATAAAAGGATATAATCTTAATGTTGAAAGATTCAAGAACAATGGGGGAGGACCATATTTTGAAGAGGTTTTAGAAAAAATTAGAGATATTCGTTCATCTGAAAAAGTATTTTGGAGAAAAATATTAGATATTTACGCTACTAGTGTAGATTATGATGCCAAAAATGAACAAACGAGAGAATTTTTCAGAACAGTTCAAAACAAAATGCATTATGCTGTTCATGGTAATACAGCAGCAGAAGTAATATTTAATAGAGTTGATAGTGAGAAAGAAAATATCGGGTTAACAAATTTTAAAGGAAGTATGCCTACAAGAGCAGAAACAGAAATTGCCAAAAATTATTTGAATGAAAAAGAATTGAATTTATTGAATAGAATGGTATCAGCATATTTAGATGTTGCAGAGATTAATGCTTTAAATATGCATGCTATGACAATGAAAGAATGGGTAAATGAATTAAATGGATTTTTAACAATGACGCATAAAGATATATTAGAAGGAGCAGGAACAATATCACATGAAAAAGCATTAGCAAAAGCTCATGAAGAATATGACAAATATATGAGAAATCATTTAACACAAGCTGAAAAAGATTATTTAGAAATAATGAGTGAAGACATTAAAAAATTGAAATAGAACTTTATTAATATGTAATTTAATGAAAGTTGTAGAAAGCGAAAATGCTTTTTACGACTTTATTTTTTTGAGAAAAGAGTCATACTTTTTTCAAATTTTGTAACTTTAAATAATTTATCAACATAAAATGCACAAGGAGGGTTAATATGAAAAATATATTAGAAGTAAAAAATATATGTAAAACCTATCAAGCTAAAAATGGAGAAATAGAAGCACTAAAAGATATAAATTTTAAAATAGAGGAAGGAGAATATGTAAGTATAATTGGACCAAGTGGATGTGGAAAATCAACATTGTTATCAATAATAGCAGGACTAGAAAATAAAACATCAGGAACTACATATATAAATGGGAAAATAGGATATATGCTTCAAAAAGACAATTTGTTAGAATGGAGAACTGTATTAAATAATGTATTTTTAGGATTAGAAATTCAAAGAAGTAATACGCCAGAAAATAAAAAATATGCAATTGAGTTACTGAAAAAATATGGATTATATGAGTTCAAAGATAAATATCCAAACCAATTATCAGGTGGAATGAGGCAAAGAGTAGCATTAATAAGAACCCTTGCAATTAAACCAAAGATTCTATTGTTAGATGAAGCATTTTCAGCATTAGATTATCAAACAAGATTGATGGTTACAGAAGATATTTATAAAATATTGAAAAATGAAGGTATTACAGCATTAATGGTAACACATGATATTTCAGAAGCTATTGCTATGTCTGACAAAATAATAGTATTAACACATAGACCAGCAAAAATAAAAGCAATACATGAAATAGATTTTGAAATAAAAAATAGAACACCATTGAATTGCAGACAAAGCCCAAAATTCAGTAAATATTTTGATATGATGTGGAGCGAATTAAATGAGAAAGAAACAAAAGAAAAAAATAACAAAATATAAAGAGGTGAGCAAAAGATATGAAACAGAAAAATAATAATGAAAATATTTCTAAAGATAGAAAGAAATACATAAGAAAAATTAAAATAAGAAAATTAGAAATTTTATTCACACAAATAACTATAATAATTGCTTTTATAGCCATTTGGGAAATTCTTGCAAATAAAGGAAAAATAGATAGTTTCATAATGAGTCAACCATCAAGAATATTAAAAACATTCTTAAATTTAACGTCAAATAATTTATTAGAACACTTAAAAATAACAATAATAGAAACATTGCTAGGATTTTCAATAGGAGTAATATTAGGATTTATTATTGCAATAATTTTATGGTGGTCACCATTTATATCAAAAGTATCAGAACCATTTTTAGTTGTATTAAATAGTTTACCTAAAATTGCATTAGGTCCTGTAATTATAATTTGGGTAGGTGCTGGAATGCCTGCAATAATAACAGTTCGGAGTATCAATTTCATTAATTGTAACAGTCTTGGAATTATTGAATGGATTTATTGCAACAGATAAAGAAAAAATTAAAATGGCCCAAACATTTAATGCTAATAAATTACAGATATTAACTAAGATAGTTATACCATCAAATATTCCAACATTTTTTAATACTTTAAAAGTAAATATAGGTCTAACACTTGTTGGAGTAATTTCAGGAGAATTTTTAGTTTCAAAAGGTGGTCTTGGATATTTAATTGTATATGGAGGGCAGGTATTTCAATTGGATTTAGTTATGACAAGTGTAATTATTCTTGCTTTTCTTGCAGCATTGATGTATGAAAGTATAGTTATTATAGAAAAATTGGTGATTAAGTATAATTAGGAAAGGAATTAGATTAGGCATGAAAAGAACAATTATGTATATTTTTATAGCTATTATAATTGTAGCATTAGTGTTTTCAGTAGGATTATTAAAAGAAAAAGATAATAGTGATTCAAACTTAAAAACAATACAATTGAATGAAGTAACAAGATCAGTATTTTATGCACCTCAATATGTTGCAATAGAAAATGGATATTTTGAAGAACAAGGCTTAAAGTTAGAAATAACAACAGGTCAAGGGGCAGATAAAGTAATGACAGCAATTTTGGCTGGTCAAAGTGATATTGGATTATGTGGACCAGAAGCGGCAATATATGTTTATAATGAGGGAAAAGAAGATTATGTAGAAGTATTTGCACAATTAACTCAAAAAGATGGATCATTATTAGTAAGTAAAGAAAAAACAGATAATTTCAAATGGACAGATTTAATAGGAAAAACAATAATACCAGGACGTAAGGGTGGAGTTCCATATATGACATTTGAATATGTTTTAAAGAAAAATGGAATAAATCCACAAACAGATGTAAATTTAGATGATAGTATAAAATTTGACTTAATGGCAGGAGCATTTACAGGAGGAAATGCAGAATATGTAACATTATTTGAACCAACAGCCTCAATGACACAAGATGCAGGAAAAGGATACATTGTTGCATCTGTTGGAGAAGCAGCTGGCGAAGTACCATATACAGCATATTGTGCTAAAAAAAGCTATATTGCTCAAAATTCAGATATAATAGAAGGATTTACAAAAGCTATTTATAAAGGAGAACAATATGTTAAAGAACATACAGCACAAGAAATTGCAGAAAAGATACAAAATTATTTTCCAGATACAACATTAGAATCTTTAACAAAATCTGTTCAAACATATAAAGATATTGAAGCTTGGAAAGAGAATCCTATTCTAAAAGAAGAAGCATTTGATAAATTACAAGAAATTATGACAATGGCAGGAGAATTAACTCAAAAAGCTCCTTATGAAAAAATTGTAAATAATAGTTATGCAGAGAAAGTTATTAAATAATATTTGAAGTTGACATATTATTAGTATGATGATATAATGTACCAAGAAAATTCTTTGCAAGTATTTGCAGAGGCAATAATAGGAGGTTTTGACATGAAAAGAAAAACAGCATCTATGCAACCAAAGGTAGAAACATTAGAATTGCCCTCGGAAAATACGGAACGCCTCAATAGCCTTGCTAAGGCTTTAATTAAAGAGGCAATTGTCAACAATAAAGCTAGAAAGGATATGTATGAATTAATTGATGAGTTATGGAATGAAACATTCTTAGAGGTGTATCCTCTTGAAGAAGAAAGTGATGAGGAAAAAACATTTAGAGAAAAAGCCAAAATTTTTCTTAAGAAAAATGAAGATCAATTTAAGACATATTTTAACAATATGCCCATAGACTTGCAAAATGTAAAGCTCCCAGCACAGTTAAAAAAATCATTATACAACAAAGGATCATTTGTAAATAGATATTATGATTGTTGGGATGGTGTGCAAGCAATTAAACCATCAATTGAAATTGAAACATCAATTGTCCTAGAAGTTATTTGTGCTATCAATAAGGCATTTTCTAAATATGATCATATTAACGAGAAACATATTGTAGAAATTGCGGTAAAACGGATGAATTCCATTTATGTGGAACAAAGAAGATCTCAGGCAGTGTATGCAAGGCTGGTACTTAATTGGCTGGTTATTTATTTCAGAGGTAGTAGATCAAGTAAGGAGTGTATGGAATTTATTAGTCAATTTGATTGTGAAAGCAAGTTCGAGGAAATATTGTGTAAATTGATGTTCGAAGTTAGTAATTGTTGATTATAAAGTGACCCAATTTTCTGAAATTAGAAGATTGGGCCATTTTTATTAAAAAACTATGGAAAAATATATAATTTTATGTTAAAATAGAAATGTTAAAAATGAGAAATAATAAAGGAGAATAAAATAAATATGAAAGAAATCGAATTAAGAAATGTAAAAGGAACTACAGATTATTCACCAAGAGAACAATATATAAGAAATTATATATCAGATACACTAAAATGTGTATTTGAAAAATATGGATTTAAGCCGTTACAAACACCATTATTATGTTACTATGATTTATTAGCATTAAAATATGATGAAGAAAATGATATATTAAAAGAAGTATATAAAGTATCTGATCAGGGAAACAGAAATTTAGCATTAAGATATGATTTAACAGTACCATTTGCAAAATATATAGCAATAAATCAGAATACAAAACTTCCATTCAAAAGATATGAAATAGGAGAAGTATTTAGAAATGGGCCTGTAAAGTTAGGTAGAGATAGAGAATTTATACAATGTGATGTAGATAGTGTTGGAATAGAAGGACAATTAGTAGAAGCAGAATTTATTGCATTATATGTAGAAGCATATAGCAAACTTGGAATAGATGTTGTAATAAAATATAATAATAGAAAATTCTTATCAGGGATAATAATTGAAGCAGGTATATCTGAAGAAT
>OLNW01001410.1_pt1 | contig 23715 bp, 19 predicted proteins | sample 1672121 | NCBI WGS metagenome assembly OLNW01 (sample SAMEA3136648, study PRJEB25190) | human gut metagenome
CCGCAGCTGCCGGAGCGGTGCTTAAGCCGCTAGGCGGGAATTGTGCGGTGTTGCCTTAGGAATTAGGAGGGAGAAGTTAGGAGTTAAGATGCCCTCGTAGGGGCGCACAGTGTGCGCACGCCGCTTTGCGGTAAATCTCGTTACGGCATCTATTGCCAACCTTGCCATATCCAAATTGCTAATGGTTCATTGCCAATTCCCAATTCAATCAACTCCTAACTCCTACTTCCTACCTCCTAACTTCCTCTTTTCCCTTTGTTTCGCCGCGGTGGTGCGGTAGAATCTGTTACGAAAGGAACATCCCATTATGTCCTTGATTTTAGCCTCCGGCAGCCCGCGGCGGCGGGAGCTGATGGCGCTGATCACGCCCAATTACACCGTTGCCCCCAGTGATGTGGACGAGAGCCGCATTACCGCCGCAACGCCTGCCCAGCTGGCCCAGGCCCTGGCAGAAGCCAAAGCCCTGGCCGTGGCGCAGCAGCACCCTGATGATACCGTGATCGGCTGTGATACCGTGGTGGACTGTGACGGCGCTGTGTTCGGAAAACCTTCCGGCGAGGAAGACGCTGTGCGGATGCTGCACGCGCTCTCTGGCCGGGAGCACAAAGTACATACCGGGCTGTGCGTGGTGCACGGCGGCAAGGCGTACCTTGCCACTGAAACCACCCGCGTACAGTTTGCGCCCATTGAGGAAAGTGACCTGCTTGCCTATGCGCGCACCCCGGAACCGTATGACAAAGCCGGGGCTTACGCCATCCAGGGCCATGCTGCGCTGTGGTGCAGCGGCATTGTGGGATGTTATTACAATATTATGGGTCTGCCCGTACACCGTCTGGCACAGGTACTGCGCCAGGCCGGAGCGCTGTAACGGCAGTGCCGCAGCGGCCTGACTGCTGCGGCGTGTCGTGCGCATTCTTTGTGCGGCCCACCCGCACAAACACATGATGGGGAGATAAAAATGGCAAATCCGATTTTGCAGCTGCTTGAAGCTCTGCGCAATATGTTTACCTGTGATATTGGCATTGACCTTGGCACCGCCAACACGCTGGTGTATATGAAAGGCCGCGGCATTATCATCCGCGAGCCCAGCGTTGTGGCGGTGGATGCCCGCACCGACGAACTGCGTGTGCGCTGCGTAGGCCACGAGGCCAAAGCCATCATCGGCGCAGCGCCCAACTCAATTTTGGCGGTACGCCCGCTGAAAGACGGCGTGATTGCCGACTTTGACATCACCGCCGCCATGCTGCAAAGTTTTATCCGCCAGGCATGCGGCAGCCGCCTGTTTGTGCGGCCGCGCGTGGTCATCTGCGTGCCGTCCGGCGTGACCGAAGTGGAACGCCGCGCCGTGCGCCAGGCCGCCGCCAAAGCCGGTGCCCGCCAGGTAACGGTGATCGAAGAGCCGATGGCCGCCGCCATTGGTGCCGGGCTGCCGACCGCTGAACCGGTGGGCAGCATGATTGTGGATATCGGCGGCGGCACGGCAGAAGTGGCGGTCATCAGCCTTTCCGGCATTGTGGCATCCCGCAGCGTGCGCTGTGCGGGCGATGCGCTGGACCAGAGCATTACCAGCTTTATCAAGCGCAAATACAACCTGCTGGTGGGCGAACGCACTGCTGAGCAGATTAAACTGGAAATCGGCTCCGCCTGCCCGCCAGACCCCACCGACACCGAGCATGGCGAAACCACAATGGAGATCAAGGGCCGTAACCTGGTGGATGGCCTGCCGAAAGATATCCTGATCCGCTCCGAAGAAGTGCGCGAGGCAATGAACGAAAACCTGATGCGCATTGTGGAAGCCATCAAAGACACGCTGGAATGCACTCCGCCGGAGCTTTCCAGCGATATCATTGACCGCGGCATCATGCTTTCGGGCGGCGGTGCCCTGCTGCGCGGGCTGGATACTCTGATCCAGAACGAAACCGGCATTGAGGTACACATTGCCGAAGCCCCGCTGGACTGTGTTGCCCTCGGCGCCGGCGCCGTCCTCGACCACCCCGATTTGGCAGGAACCAGACGGGAGGAACTGAGCTACCTGTAAAGGTAGGAGTTAAGTGGCGGTTTGAAAGTTTGCCGCACCCCCATAAAATAATTGTAGGGAACGGTCTTGACCGTTCCCTACATTTTTGTTTTAATATTCAGACAGAATTTTTGGGTACCTGCAGCCCCAAAAACTCCTACTTTCTAACTTCTAACTCTCCCTCGTCGCTCCCACCGTGCTACCAGGTCCTTGGTCTGAGCTTGCAGGGCTTCTCGGGCGGCGTTCAGGGCCTGGGTGTCCTGGGGGGTCATTTTTTCGGGCTTTTTGTGGCGGGTCAGGCGTTCCAGGTTCTTTTCTGCTTCTTTAATGCGGTTTTTGGTGTCCTTATCCAGCTCCTTGCCCTCTTTACTGCCAAGGGCGGAATTGACGCGGTAGATGGCGGCTTCCGCGGCATTCAGGGCCTCGATGGCGGCTTTGCGCTCCTGATCCTGCCCGGCAAAGGCAGCGGCATCGTCCATGGCGCGGCGGATCTCCTGCTCGCTCAGGTTGGAAGACCCGGTGATGGTAATGCTCTGCTGTTTGCCGGTGCCAAGGTCACGGGCACTCACCGTCACAATGCCGTTGGCGTCAATATCAAAGGTCACTTCGATCTGCGGCACACCGGCCCAGGCGCGTTTGATGCCCTTGAGGGTAAAGTTGCCGATAAGCTTATTATCCTTGGCGAACTCCCGCTCACCCTGCAGCACCTTGATTTCAACTGTGCTCTGGAACGGCGCAGCGGTGGTAAAGATTTTGGAATACCGGGTGGGAATGGTGGAGTTGCGGTCGATCAGATGGGTTGCCACACCGCCCACCGTCTCAATCGAAAGGGTCAGCGGGGTAACGTCCATCAGCAGCAGGTCCTGCCCGCCGGCAGCCAGGCCTTCGCCGCCAAGGCGTCCGCCCTGCACCGCAGCGCCAAGGGCCACACACTCGTCCGGGTTCAGCGTTTTGGACGGTTCCAGATCGATCATCCGCATGACCTTGGCCTGCACCGCCGGGATGCGGGTGGAACCACCTACCAGCAGCACCTGATCCAGGTCGTTGGCGGCCAGGTGGGCATCCCGCAGGGCGTTGCGCACCGGCAGTGCCGTGCGCTCCACCAGGTCGGCGGTCAGCTCATCAAACTTGGCGCGGGTCAGTTCCGCCTGCAAATGCAGTGGGCCGTTGGGGCCAACGGTGATGAACGGCAGGTTGATTTCAGTATGGGTGGCAGCGGAAAGCTCTTTTTTGGCTTTCTCGGCTTCCTCCCGCACGCGCTGCATGGCAACGGGATCACGGGTCAGGTCCACCTGGTTTTCGGCGGCAAAGTTCCGTACCAGCCAGTCAGCCACACGAGCATCAAAGTCATCGCCGCCCAGATGGTTATCACCGCAGGTGGCCAACACCTGCACAATGCCATCCCCGATCTGGATCAGCGAAACATCGAACGTGCCGCCGCCCAGGTCATACACCATCACTTTCTGGGTCTTGCCGTTATCCAGGCCATAGGCCAGGGCGGCTGCAGTAGGTTCGTTGATAATGCGCTTTACATTCAGGCCCGCAATGCGCCCGGCATCTTTGGTAGCCTGGCGCTGGGCATCGTTAAAATAAGCCGGCACGGTGATAACGGCTTCTGTCACCGGTTCACCAAGATAAGCTTCTGCATCCGCTTTCAGCTTTTGCAGGATCATGGCGCTGATCTCCTGCGGGGAGAAGCACTTGCCGTCAATGGGAATGCGCTCATCACTGCCCATTTTGCGCTTAACGCTGGCAATGGTGCGCGGTGCGTTGGTGACAGCCTGGCGTTTGGCCGGATCGCCCACAAGGCGTTCGCCGCTTTTTGCAAAAGCAACGACCGACGGGGTGGTGCGCTGGCCTTCGGCATTTGGGATAACGGTTGGGCGTCCGCCTTCCACCACAGCCACGCAGCTGTTGGTTGTTCCTAAATCAATTCCGATGATTTTACCCATGTTGCTTTTGATCCTTTCACACAAGCCGGCAACAGATACAGGGGTTCGCCAGCTTTTGTCACACAGGGAGCACCGCTAAGGCGCAAAACTCCGCCTTAGAGTGTAGCTGAAAGCAAAGAAAATGACAATTATTCCGCAAACACAAGCGGGATTTAAGGCGATACGGCATAATTCTAAGCTCCGATACAGTGAGCGAGGTATGTCAGCTGCTAAGTAAAAAGCGCAGATAATACTAGATGTATTATCGAGCATTTTTACAACGCAGGTGGCATACCGTAGCCGCTGGAGCGGTGCTTAAGCCCGTAGGGCGGGAATTGTTCCGTATTGCCTCGTGGCAAAAGCCGCAGGAATCCTTTATGGATTCCAAGGTTTTTAACGCAAAATCCAGCTGTGGTTGTAGAAACAGGCTGAATTTTCGACTTTTCAGGTACACCTTATGGTTTGTTAACATTATTGTAGCGCGCAAAGTGCCGGAATGTGTTGCAAAATCGTAAACTCTTATCAGACAATCATCCAAATGTTGGGGTGTATCGTTGACGGACGGGGGCAACGGTGCTATATTCTTTAGTATACTAAAGAGAAGGAGGTTCCCGGACATGCAGGCATTTTCCAGCCATGACATTTTCCAAACGCTGTACCAGCAGATCATGTTGCTGGAATTAAAGCCCGGCTCCACCCTGCGGGAAAACGCATTGTGCGAGCAGTTCGGGGTTTCCCGCACGCCGGTGCGCAGCGTTTTGCAGGAGCTGCGTATTGCCGGGCTGATTGAAGTCACCCCCTACAAATCCACGCGGGTCACCCAGCTGGATTTTGACACCATCAGCCAGCAGATTTACCTGCGCAACGCGGTGGAGTCCGCCGTGATGACAGACTTTGCCGCTGCCTGCACCCCCGAACAGCTGGCCCAGCTGAAAACCCGCAACAATGCTTTGCGCCGCCTGGCGGCCCAACCCCACCCGGACCCGCGGATGTTTTATGAGCTGGACAGCCGCCTGCACGAAAGCTGGTTTCTTGCCACCGGCAAAGACCAGCTGTGGCAGCTGATCCAGACTTCGCAGAACAGCTATTCGCGGTTCCGCATGCTGGACCTTGTGGCCGTTGGCAATTTTGGCGATATTGTGGCGGAACATGATGTTCTGCTGGATGCCATTGCCCGCAATGATACCGCCGCCATCCGGGCGCAGTGTTCCCGCCATTTGTACGGCGGCGTAACGCGGCTGGGGGAAGAACTTTCGACCAAATATGCGGATTATTTTGTTTCCGGCACCCACTGGCCGGACCATGCAAAGGAGATGCAACCGTGAGCCGCACTGCTACCGTGACCCGCAAAACGCGGGAAACCAACATTACCGTCACCCTGGACCTGGATGGCAGCGGAAAAGCCGACCTGCACACCGGCATCGGCTTTTTTGACCACATGCTGGACGGCTTTGCCCGCCACGGCCTGTTTGATTTGACATTACACTGTGATGGCGACCTGAACGTGGACTGTCACCACACAATTGAAGACTGCGGCATCGCGCTTGGCACGGCCATCCGTGAGGCCCTTGGCGACAAAGCCGGCATTGTGCGTTACGGCAGCTGCATGCTGCCCATGGACGAAACGCTGGCCCTGTGCGCTGTGGACCTTGGCGGACGGCCGTATTTTGTTTATGATGCCAGTTTTGCCGGGCAGAGCTGCGGCGGCATGGATGTGCAGATGGCACGGGAATTCTTTTACGCTGTCAGCTACAGCGCCATGATGAACCTGCACCTGAAGGTGCTGTACGGCGAAAACGACCACCACAAGCTGGAAGCCATGTACAAAGCATTCGCCAAAGCCCTTTCCGCCGCCGCCCGCCATGACGACCGCATTGTGGGCGTGCTTTCCACGAAAGGAAGCATCTAACTCCCTCCTAACTTAATTTCGTTTTCCCGGGGCGGGGCCCCGTTTTCAGTATATAAGGGTAACACTGAAAGGAGTAAGTATTATGTACAAGGACATGATGGACACCATTGGTTTTGTTTCGGGGTATGACCCGGAGCTGGGTGCGGCTATGCAGCGTGAGCTGGGCCGCCAGCAGGCAAACATTGAGCTGATTGCCAGCGAAAACATTGTTTCCCCTGCCGTTATGGCTGCCATGGGCAGCGTGCTGACCAACAAATATGCCGAGGGCTACCCCGGCCACCGCTATTACGGCGGCTGCCAGTTTGTGGACCAGGTTGAGCAGATTGCGATTGACCGTGCCTGCAAGCTGTTTGGTGCCAAATATGCCAACGTGCAGCCCCATTCCGGCGCACAGGCCAACCTGGCCGTTTACTTTGCCCTGCTCAACCTGGGCGATACCGTCATGGGCATGGATCTTTCCCAGGGCGGCCATCTGACCCATGGTTCCCCCGCCAACATGAGCGGCAAGAACTACAACTTTGTTTCCTACGGCGTTTCTGCCGAGGACGGCCGCATTGATTACGATGCCCTGGCCAAGCAGGTTGCCAAGGTTCGCCCCAAGCTGCTGGTTGCCGGTGCTTCCGCTTACCCGCGCGCTATCGATTTTGAAAAGCTGGCCGAGATCGCCCACGGTTACGGCGCAATGCTGATGGTGGACATGGCTCACATTGCCGGCCTGGTTGCCGGCGGCATGCACCAGAACCCGGTGCCCTATGCTGATGTTGTGACCACCACCACCCACAAGACCCTGCGCGGTCCCCGCGGCGGCCTGATCCTGACCAACAACGCTTACCTGATCAAGCGCATCAACTCCGCCATCTTCCCCGGCACCCAGGGCGGCCCGCTGGAGCATGTGATTGCTGCAAAGGCTGTCTGCTTTGGCGAGGCACTGAAGCCGGAGTTCAAGGATTATGCCCGCAAGATTGTGGAGAACGCCGCTGCTATGGCCGATGAGCTGACCGCCCGCGGCGTGAAGCTGGTTTCCGGCGGCACCGATAACCACCTGCTGCTGGTTGACCTGACCGATTCCGAGATGACCGGCAAGGAGCTGGAGCACAACCTGGACGAAGTACACATTACTGCCAACAAGAACACCGTTCCCGGTGAAAAGCGCAGCCCGTTTGTGACCAGCGGTGTCCGCCTTGGCACCCCTGCTGTGACCACCCGCGGCATGGGCCCCGCCGAAATGAAAGAGATTGCCGACTGCATCGCAGACTGCATCTTTGACTTTGAAGGCAAGAAAGACGACATCGCTGCCCGCGTTGCCAGCCTGACCGCTCGCTTCCCTCTGTACGAATAATTCCCGCTTTTCCCGCCTTTTTGAAAAAGGACGGGGCGAAAAGCTTTAATGGGCATCGCACAAATTGATAAAGACACCCCGCAGTGAATCTCTTGCTGCGGGGTGTTTTTTATGGCAGTCTAGTAGGGCTGGGAGCCGAAACCAGCGCGGCATTTCTCATTTTTTTCGCGGGCCTTCTCATTCCTTGCGGACTTTTGCGCAGGCCTTAAAAAATGTTTCCATTTTATAGAATATTGTGATATAATGCAAAGGACAAATAAAATGCCACATAAAAGGAGGCAAAATCATGAAGTTTTTTATTGATACTGCGAATGTAGATGAGATTCGTAAAGCCAATGACATGGGCATTATTGCCGGTGTTACCACCAACCCCAGTCTGATTGCCAAGGAAGGCCGCGATTATGCCGAGACCCTGGCAGAGATCGCCACCATCGTGGACGGCCCCATTTCCGGCGAAGTAAAGGCCACCACCGTGGACGCTGAAACCATGGTTGCTGAGGGCGAAGCCATCTATGCCCTGGACCCCAAGCACATGGTCGTCAAGATCCCCATGACCGCTGAAGGCCTGAAGGCCATCAAGGCACTGTCCGCCAAGGGCATTCCCACCAACTGCACGCTGGTGTTCTCCGCCAACCAGGCGCTGTTGGCTGCCCGCGCAGGCGCTACTTACGTCAGCCCGTTCCTGGGCCGTCTGGACGACATTGGCCAGCCCGGCATTGAACTGATTGAAACCATTCATGACATGTTCCTGAACTACCCCGACATTGACACCCAGATCATTGCCGCTTCCGTCCGCAACCCCATCCATGTAACGGACTGCGCTCTGGCTGGTGCTGATATCGCCACCGTTCCTTACAAGGTCATTGAACAGATGCTGCATCACCCGCTGACCGATGCCGGCATTGAAAAGTTCAAGGCTGACTACATCAAGGTATTTGGCGAATAATTTCTGTCGCTCTGCCCGGTACCGGCTGTCTGCCGGGCCGGGTTTTGTTTTTGCTTAGTTTCTTGCAGATTGCTTTTTTATCCACTATACTTAGTGATGTAATTAAAAGAAAATAAAGAATAATGAATAATGGTTGTGTGACGCCCACGGCGTCACATTTTAGTTAGGTCAACTGCTCCGGCAAAAAGCACTCCGACCAAAGCAGTCAACCTATTTTATTCGCGCCGCCGCGGGCGGCGCACTGACATTATTCTTTATTCATTATTATTTATTATTTTATGAAAAAATAACTAGGATGTAATGGGGGTTCCAACCATGGATCAGCAATGGCTCAACACTTACCGCGAAGAAATCGGCGGCTTTTCCAACACGATCCACTCCTTTGCCCAGGGCGAAATTGCCCGCAAGGACTACAAAGGCATTTCCGGCGGGTTTGGCAGTTATGCCCAGCGCGATGCCGCCAAGCATATGCTGCGGCTGCGCCTGCCGGGCGGCCGGGTCACGCCGGAGCGCCTGCACTTTATGGCACAGGCTGTTCAGCAGTACCATGTGCCATTCCTGAAGCTGACCACCTGCGAAGCGATCCAGATGCACGATTTGACCCCGGACGAGGTGCCTGCCATCATGGAGGCCGCCATCCCCTGCGGCATTATCACCCGCGGCGGCGGCGGTGATAACCCCCGCAACATTCAGGCCAGCCCCCTGACCGGCGTGCAGCCCGGCGAAGCTTTTGACGTTATGCCCTGGGCCGAGGCCGCAACGGAGTATCTGCTTTCCATCTGCCGTGACATCCACATGCCGCGCAAGCTGAAGGTTGCGTTCTGCAACGGCGTGGATGACTGTGTGCACACCGCGTTCCGCGATATGGGCTTTGTGGCGCAGCCGGACGGCACCTTTAAGCTGTACATTGCCGGCGGCCTGGGCGGCGGCTGGCGCATGGGCATTCTGGCGGCAGAATCTCTGCCCGCAGAGGATGTGCTGTACTATATCCGCGGCATGATCACCACCTTCTGCCAGCACGGCAATTACCAGAACCGCGCCAGGGCCCGCACCCGCTTTATGCAGGAGACCCTTGGCCCGGACGAGCTGCGCCGCGTCTTTTTGGAGAACGTTGCCGCTGCCAAGGCGGACGAAAGCCTGAAACTGCACCTGACCCCCGCCGCCATTACCAAAACCGGCACCGGCACGCTGGATGACCCGCGCGCCATTGCCCAAAAACAGCCGGGGCTGTACGCTGTGGCGTACCACCCCATCGGCGGCCGCCTGATCCCGGAAAAACTGGTGCAGCTGGACAGCCTGCTCAGCACCATCCCCGGCTGCGAATGCCGCGTTGCCCCCAATGAAACGCTGTACATCATCAACCTGACGGCAGACGAAGCTGCCGCTGTGCTGGATGCCACCGCAGATGGTGCCAAAACGCTGTTTGAGACCAGCGTTGCCTGCATCGGCGCTTCCATCTGCCAGCAGGGCGTGCGGGACAGCCAGTCCGTTTTGCAGCGCGCTGTGCAGGCCGTGCGGGAGGCTAACATTCCGGACGGTGCCCTGCCCAAAGTCTGCATTTCCGGCTGCATGTCCAGCTGCTCCGGCCACCAGGCCGCAGCCATCGGCTTCCAGGGCACGGTTAAAGCGGTGCCGGGCGGCAAGCCTTCCCCGGCGTTTGCCATCTTCCTGGGCGGGTCCGATGCTTTGGGCCATGCCCACTTTGGCGATACCATCGGCACCGTATATGAAGAGCAGCTCCCCGCCCTGCTGGTGGAGCTGGGCCAGGCTGCTGCAGCCGCAGGCCAGAACTGGCAGACCTGGAGCGCAGCTGACCCTGATGCGGTGAACTCCATTATTGCCAAGTACGTATAACCGCTGCTCCCGAAGCCTTTTGTTCTCCACAAGTTCCTTAAGGCAATACCGCACAATTCCCGCCTGACGGCTTAAGCACCGCTCCGGCGGCTGCGGCACGGCATCTGCGTTGCCAAAATGCTCGATAAGACATCCAGTATTATCTGCGCTTTTGGCTTAGCATCTGCCGCACCTCGCTCGCCGTATCGGCACTTAGAATTATGCGGTGTTGCCTTAAAAATTGTGGAAAATCCGGCTTAAAGTATTGTATCTTATCCCCCGCGGCCCCGGTTTTGCACCGGCGGGCTGCGGGGATTTTGTTTTGCGCAAAAAATCCCGGAAATAGCGGACAACCACTGGCATAAACCGCATAAATATGATATAGTATTAAAGTGTAGTGTTATGCCATACAGCCAGGCTCCGGCGGCAAACTGCCCCGGAACCGGCCGAAAACAAAAAGGGAGCATACCTGACAATATGAAACAACAAGCAAACAAGATCCGCGTGGCCCTGCTGTTTGGCAGCTGTTCAAGCGAGCATGAGGTCAGCTGTGTTTCGGCTGCGGCATGGGCGGATGCCCTTGCCACCATGCCGGACCGATATGAAGTGATTCTGGTGGGCATTACCAAACAGGGCCGCTGGCTGAAATACAGCGGCTCTACCGAGGGCATGCGCAGCGGCAGCTGGGAGCAGGATGCTTCCTGCGTGCCCTGCGTGCTCAGCCCGGACCGCAGCGACCATGGCCTGCTGGTGCACAGCGCCAACGGCTATGAACTGCTGCCGGTGGATGTGGTCGCCCCCATCCTGCACGGCAAAAACGGCGAGGACGGCACGATTCAGGGCCTGCTGGAGCTGGCTGCCATCCCCTATGTGGGCTGCGGCGTTCTGGCATCCGCTGCCTGCATGGACAAAGCCGTTGCCAATACCATCATGGACGCCTATCATGTGCCCCACTGCCACTGGTGCAGCGCCGTCCGAGCCGAAGCGGAAACCCAGCGCAGCACCCTGTTGACCCGCGTGGAAAACCGCCTGCCCTACCCGATCTTTGTCAAACCGGCCAATGCGGGTTCCAGCGTGGGCATCACCAAGGCCCACAACCGTGAAGAGCTGAACACCGCCATTGACACCGCCCTGCGGGAAGATGACAAAGTGGTGTTTGAAGAGTTTATTGATGGGCAGGAAGTGGAATGTGCCGCCATTGGCAACCCGGATAACCCGCAGGAAGTGCGCACCACCCGCCCCGGCGAGATTTTGGCCGGCGCAGAGTTTTATACCTATGACGACAAGTATAAAAACGGTATATCCAAGACGGTGATTCCCGCCCACCTGCCGGACCAGAAGCTGGACGAAGTCAAAACGCTGGCCGCCCGCGCTTACCTGGCTTTGGGCTGTGCTGGTCTTGCCCGGTGCGATTTCTTTGTAGAGCACGGCACAGGACGCGTGCTTTGCAATGAGCTGAACACCCTGCCGGGCTTTACCCCCATCAGCATGTACCCCAAGCTGATGGAAAACGAGGGCTACAGCTTTGCCGCCCTGGTTGATAAGCTAATCGGCCTTGCACTGAGCAAAAAGCGAGGTGCTTACTGATGGATACTCGTCCCATCGGCGTATTTGACAGCGGCCTTGGCGGGCTGACCGCCGTGCGCCAGCTGCGCCGCCTGCTGCCGGGCGAAGATATTGTGTATTTTGGCGATACCGGCCGCGTGCCTTACGGTTCCCGCGGGCACGATGTGATCGTGCGGTACGCCCAGCAGGATATCCGGTTCCTGCTTTCCCAGAATGTCAAGTTCATTATGGCGGCCTGCGGCACAGTATCTTCCACCTATCCTTCGGCGGAAGCTGCCCAGCTGCCGGTACCCTACACCGGCGTGATCGGTGCGGCAGCCCGCGCAGCTGCTGCCGCCACCAAAAACAAACGCATCGGCGTGATCGGCACAGCGGCCACCATCCGCAGCGGTTCTTATGCCACCCAGCTGAAAGATCTGGTGCCGGGGGTTCAGATTTTTGCCCGCGCCTGCCCCCTGTTTGTACCGCTGGTTGAAAACGGTTATGTGAACGGCGACAAAGTGACCCAGCTGATGATTGAGGAATACCTGACCCCCGTGCGGGATTCCGGCATTGACACCCTGATCCTTGGCTGCACCCACTACCCGCTGCTGAAAAAAATGATCGGCGATTTTGTGGGCGACAGCGTAACGCTGATTGACCCCGGCAAGCTGACCGCCATTGCCACCGCCACCGCGCTGGATGACCTTGGGATTTCCAGCGGGCGCAGCACCGGCGGCACCACCCGCTTTTTTGTCAGCGATACCCCGGACGGCTTTGCCAAGCAGGAGCGGCTGTTCATGGGCAGCGAAGCGGGCGGCCCGGTGGAACAGATCGCCATTGAAACGTATTAAGGAATTAAACTATTATGGCAAAACCTGTTGAAGAAAATTACCTCATCACCATCAAAGGCACCATGGAGCAGAACGGCGAAAACGACACCGTGGAGCTGATGACCCGCGGCAACTTTGTGCAGCGCGGCAACAGCTACTACATCGTGTATGCTGAAACCGAAGCCACCGGTTACGCCGGATGTACCACCACGGTGCGCGTCAGCCAGGATGCCCGGCTGGTCAGCATGACCCGCTTTGGCAAAACATCCAGCCAGCTGATTATTGAAAAAGGCATCCGCCACCTGTGCCATTACGAAACCGGGTACGGTTCCATCAGCCTTGGCGTGGCCGCTGATGTGATTGAGCACAACCTGCTGCCGGATGGCGGCGAGCTGCAGTTCAGCTACACGCTGGATTCCGGCGCCGAAACCTTAATCAGCCGCAATTCCGTGCTTATCACAGTAGAGCCGCTGAAAAAGCAGGAAACTGAAGTTGAATAAATTTTTAGTTAGGAGGTAGAAAGTAGGAGTTAGGAGTTTTTGGTGTGCGCTGACGCGCACAAATTTTAAGGCAACACCGCACAATTCCCGCCTGACGGCTTAAGCACCGCTCCGGCGGCTGCGGCACGGCATCTGCGTTGCCAAAATGCTCGATAATACACAAAGTATTATCTGCGCTTTTGGCTTAGCATCTGCCGTACCTCGCTCGCCGTATCGGCACTTAGAATTATGCTGTATTGCCTTAACGATCAGCTGTGCGGCTGTTTTTCAAAATTGCGGCGCAGGCCGCACCTTAAACTCCTAACTCCTAACTCCTCCCTCCTAACTTCCAAACTGGAGGTACAACGTGAATTACAAATACTATAACCCCCGCAAGGCTGCGCTGGATACGGCGCGTGAGCTGCTGACCGGCGCGCTGAATGCTGCTGTGGCGGACGGTTCCCTTCCGGAAGCCCCGCTGCCGGAATTTATTGTTGAGATTCCCGCCGATGTCAAAAACGGCGATATTGCATCCAACGCCGCCATGGCCGGTGCCCGTGCGTTCCACAAGGCTCCGCGTCAGATTGCACAGGCCATTGTGGACCACCTGAACCTGGAGGGCAGCCTGTTCGACCGTGCAGAGATCGCAGGCCCCGGCTTCATCAACCTGTTCCTGGGTGCCCACTGGTTTACCAGCGTGCTGCAGGCTGCTGCCACTGAGCCGGAATACGGCCGCACGGACGGCGGTGCAGGCAAGCGCTACAACGTTGAATTTGTTTCCGCCAACCCCACCGGCCCCATGCACATGGGCAACGCCCGCGGCGGTGCTCTGGGCGACTGCCTGGCTGCCTGCCTGGACTGGGCCGGTTATGATGTGACCCGCGAGTTTTACATCAACGATGCAGGCAACCAGATCCAGAAGTTCGGCAAGAGCCTGGCCATCCGCTACCTGCAGCTGTACAAAGGCGAAGAAGCCGTTCCCCTGCCGGAAGAATGCTACCAGGGCGCTGACATTATTGCTCGCGCCAAAGAGTTTGCCGAAATTCACGGCGATTCCTATGTCGATAAGGACTTTGAAGAGCTGAAAGATGCCCTGATTGCCGATGCCCTGCCCAAGAACATTGCCGGGCTGCAGCGCGACCTGGGCAAGTACCGCATCACCTATGATGTCTGGTTCCACGAAAGCGACCTGCACAAGAGCGGCGCTGTGGATGATGTCATCAAAATCTTGATGGACAAGGGTGCCTGCTACAAGGCCGAGGACGGTGCCATCATGTACCGCAGCGCCCAGTATGCTTCCAAGTACGGCGTTGTAAACCGCAAGAAGGACGAAAACGCCGACGGCGAAGAGGAAGCCAAAGACGAAGTTCTGGTACGCGCCAACGGCATTCCCACCTATTTTGCCGCCGACATCGCCTACCATTACAACAAGCTAGCCGTGCGCGGTTTTGACCGTGCCATCGACATTTGGGGTGCCGACCATCACGGCCATGTAGCCCGCATGAAGGGTGCCATGGACGCCGTTGGCCTGGACGGCACCAAGTTGGATGTTGTGCTGATGCAGATGGTCAACCTGATGCGCGACGGCAAACCGGTGCGTATGAGCAAGCGTACCGGCAAGGCCATCACCCTGACCGACCTGCTGGACGAAGTGCCTATTGATTCCGCACGTTTCTTCTTCAACCAGCGCGAAAGCTCCTCCACTCTGGATTTCGACCTTGACCTGGCTGTGCGCAACGACAGCGAAAACCCGGTCTACTATGTCCAGTACGCCCACGCCCGCATCTGCTCCGTGCTGAAAAAGCTGGAAGCCGCCGGTGTGACCTTTGAGGGTGCCGATGCCCTGGATGCCAGCCTGCTGACTGACCCCAGCGAGCAGGCTCTGCTGCGTCTGCTTTCCGCTTTCCCGGCTGAGATTGCTGCCGCAGCAGAAAAGTATGACCCGGCCCGCATTACCCGTTATGTTATCGACATTGCCACGGCGTTCCACCGCTTCTACAATGCCTGCCGCATTCTGGAAGCTGACCCTGCCGTTCGCCAGTGCCGCATGGCCCTGTGCCTGGCCGTGCGCAGCGTGATCCACAACGTGCTGACCATGTTCAAGGTTACGGTGCCGGAGAGCATGTGAATTAGTTAGGAGTTAGGAGTTGAATTAGAAATTAGGAATGAGCAATTAGGAATTGGGGCTGCCTGATTACTAAATGCTTATTGTGATGATTTCTGGGGCTGACTTCTTTTAGCTTCTTTTCTCTATTACTTTAACGATTCTTCAATACAAACTAAAAAGCGTGGGCCTGCCAACCGACAGGCCCACGCTTTTGCACACCCAACATATTTATTATACCACATTCGTCAAGGCAATATCTATCCATAACATGCACGAATAATTCATATTTTGTTTGGGATATCTGCGAATAGACAAATTCCTTAGGGTATTGTATAGTATAGTCACAGAAAGAAAACAGCCGGAGATAAGGAGCTAAAAGCTCCAAGCAAAAGCCACTTTCAATAGCATCGGAACAAGGCACGGCGGTTTTCCCGACAGCTTCAAGCAGATTTCGCAAAGGCTTCCAGTAAGAGGTCTAAATGGGAACACTTGAAGAACTCCGGGAAAGCAGGGACCGGGAGGCTACCGAAGGACTTGAAAGTAAGATGGCAAAGCCGGCAGGATTCGTAAGGAAGGAGGCTCAAGTCCAATGGCTAATTTCAAAGATCCCATTCATCACCGGCGGGCCTGGGCCTGCTGAAAGCAAACGAACCTCATTAACAGCCGCAGGTCATTACCTGTAAAAGATATAAAAGTTAAGATGCAAGGTTCGTAGCTTGCTTAAAATGCAGTGCTCAGGAAATCCCGTCAGAAAAAGTTCCCCGCGTTTACATAGATTAGATGAAGAACTGACGACAGGATTCTAAATAGAAAATTACAGGTTCAAAACCTGGTACGCAAAAGCGTAAATAGAAACCCAGAATCACCGGTGATTGTTATGAAAGATCTAACTCCGCCGAACAAATAATGCTTCACCTGATCTGGCTGGTGCAAGCGCACCGCCCCCAAAAGGAGAAACTCCGATGTACTAGAGCAAAGAGGAATCAACCTCTGGCATCAAATTCAGGTACCCTGCACAAAATTATTGAAGTTCACTTCCCCGTTCCACAGATGCACCAAGAATCGTTTTCCTTGCAAAATGTTTCCAGGCAGCAAATAACGAACCAAAGGGAATCAGAAATTTCAAGCAAACGCAAAATCATCGAACAACAGCGAATGAAACCCGTTTCCGATTTGCAAAACAAAGAAAACCAGGTTTAAAAACATTCGATCAAAGTTAAAGGATGAGGTTGCCATGAAAATGTGCAAACGGTCCGAAAAATAATACAATCGGGTATGAGGCTATGACTCCAATCAAGTAAGTTCGCTCCAGCGCCATAAGGGTAGAAGGCGCTGGAGCTTTTTTGTTGTGTTGTGTTGTGCCGGATGTTTCCGGTCTGCTTATCTCCTCTCGTTTACTTTTGTCTGCATCATTTTTGATTTGCTGCCGCGCTCTAACGCAGCAAATCACTCTAAACACGGCTCTCCCTCCGCCCACAACATTGCACTGTGCGGCGGAGAGTTTTTATGTTTGCGGGCTTTTGTGGAGTATTACGGTACCGGTATTCCATCGCAATTTCGGTTTTCTGAATTTTATTGTTGACATTTCTGTAATATTGCGTTATGATAGCCACAAGGTCCAGAATTTTACAGAATACTGGAATGATAGGTTTTTCGCTATCTTTTTATTGTTCTGTATAATGCCCAAATCGGCGGCTGCCGGGCTGCGTTTTACGTTTAGGATTTCTTTTCCCAATATCGTTCACCTGCCTTAAAGTGTATTTGAAAACAAGAAAAAAATGGATATTTCGCAAACACAAGCAGGATTTAAGGCAAAGAGTCACAGGAATCCTTTGTGGATTCCAAGGCTTTTTAATGCAAAATCCCACTATGTTTGTAGAAATAGGCTAAATTTTTGACTTTTCAGATACACCCTAGGATTCCGGTATTTCCGCTGTAAGTTTTGTTTGGCGTTCCCTTGGCAGAGGGTACACCAAAATTCTCTTGTTCACCTTTTTTCTTCGTGAAGTGTGCAGCAGCGCTTCACCATTTTTTAGCTATTGTTATTACAGATTTCTGTTGCATTAAAGGAGGCTTTATGGAACAACTTACGATTGATACCGGCCTGCGCGAATACGCGGTCAATGGCGGGCCGGAGCACGGCGGCGGAGTGCTGCGCTTTAACCCCAGCGACCCCAATGTTTACAGCCGTTTTTGCACCCTGCAAAATCAGCTGCAAGAGCTGGAACAGCAGGTGCAGGCGCAAAGCCCCACTGGGACCGATGCCATACAGCTGCTGGCCCAGGCGGATCAGCGCGCCAAGGGGCTGCTGGCGGAAGTATTTGGCCCCGGCAATGATTTTGACGCCATGCTGGGCGGCACCAATCTGCTGGCGGTTGCCGGCAACGGCGAGCGGGTCATCACCAATCTGTTTGCGGCATTGCAGCCCATTCTGGAAGCCGGTGCCCGCCAGTGCGCGGATGCCAAAGCCACGCTGGCCGTGCAGCAGGCCCAGGCAGCGCGCGCCGCGCGCGGGGTGCAGGTATGAGCAGCTGGCGGCTGCCCACCCGGCTGGAAGTTGGCGGAAAAGCATATCCGATTCATTCGGATTACCGCGATATTCTGGATATTCTGCATCGGTTGAACGATGCCAGCGAGCCGGAATTCATCCGCTGGCGGGTGGCCCTGGCCCTATTTTATGAGGGCGATCTGCCGCACAGCGACTATCCGGAGGCCATGCAGAAGCTGGCAGATTTTTTGAACTGCGGGCAAACGCTGCCCCGCTCCCCTGCCCCGCCGCTGTTGGACTGGGAACAGGACGCCCCGCTGATTGCCGCCGACATCAACAAAGCCGCCGGGTGCGAAGTGCGCGCCCTGCCTTATCTGCACTGGTGGACCTTTATGGCCTGGTTCAACAGCATTGGGGACGGCCAGCTGGCTACCCTGCTGCGGGTGCGCAGCAAGCTGCGCCACGGCCAAAAATTGCAGCCGTGGGAACAGGACTACTACCGCAAAAACAAAGCCATGGTTGACCTGCGCCCTCGCCTGAATCCGGCAGAGATAGCGGAACGCCAGCGGCTGCAGCGCCTGTTGGCCAATTAAGTCCTCATAAGGAGGTAGATGCTTTTGCCAAAATCCTATGCAGGCAGCCTTCAGGTTGCCCTGTCTACACAAACAACTACCCACACCGCGCAGCAGCCGCTGAACGGCCTGCGCACTGCCCTGAAAAAAATAAGCCGCAGTGTAAACGCTGCGTTCTCCGCCGTGCCGGTGGCAAAGTTTGAGCAGCAGACCGCCGCAGCAGCAGTCAGCGCCAACAAAGCCGCCAAAGCCCAGGCCAAACTTGCCAGTGGCACCACCAAAGCAGCCAAGGCCGCCAAACGCAGCGTTGCGGAATTTGATGAGCTGGACCGGCTGCAGGCTTCTCTTGCCGAAAGTGCCGGAGCTGCGGCGGCTTCCACCACCCGCAAAAGCAGCAGCGCTGCAACAATCAAAGCCGCAGATGCCGAACCGCCACAGTTAAGTCCGCCGGCTCTATTAAACCAGCAGCTGCAAAATTTCTGGGCTACATTACAGGCTGTGCTTGCCCCCGCCGCCGCGCTGTGGGATGCAGCCTGGCAGCAGATGAAAAACGCTGCCCTGACCGTTTGGCAGGATCTTTTGGGCGGCGTTCAGCTGACCTGGGCCGAGTACGGCCAGCCCATTGTCCAGAGTGCCGCCCTGGCGCTGGAAAACCTGCAAGGCATTTTTACCACCCTGTGGCAGAACGTTTTGCAGCCGATCCTTACCAACCTGATGCAGATTTTATCTACCCTCTGGTCCTCCCACCTCAAACCCCTGTGGGACGACATTCTTTTGCTGGTGTCAAGCGTTGTCAACTGCCTGCTGGACCTGTGGAACAACCTACTGGCCCCGGTGGCCAAGTGGATCATCGCCACATTCGGCCCCGCGTTTGCTGAGGTATTCAACGCCATTGCGGACGTTGTTGGCGTGGCCGTTGGGGCTATTGCGGATGCCATCGATCTGGCCATTGTTGTGCTGCGTGGGCTGGCGGACTTTTTAAGCGCCGTGTTCCGCGGCAACTGGGATGCTGCCTGGCAGGCCATCGGCAACACGGTCAGCACCGTCTGGGATAAGATGACGAACGCCATCAAGACCGCCGTCAATGGCATCATCGGCTTCATCAACCGGATGATCTCCGCCGTTGTCACCGGCATCAACACGGTCATCAACGCGCTGAACGGGTTGTCGTTCGACCTGCCGGACATATTCGGCGGTGGGCATGTCGGGTTTAATATCAGCACCCTGAACGCCCCGCAAATTCCCTACCTGGCACAAGGCGCGGTCATTCCGGCGAACCGGGAGTTTCTGGCCGTGCTGGGCGACCAGAACCACGGCACCAACGTAGAAGCTCCTCTGGACACCATCAAGCAGGCTGTGGCCGAGGTCATGGAAGATTTGCTGGCAGGCCAGATGGCTGGCTTTGAAGCCGTGGTTTCCGTGCTGCGGGAGATTCTCTCCGCCGTGTACGGCATTGAGCTGACCGACGAGGACGTAGGCCGCGCCGTGCAGCGCTGGCAGCGCAAACAGGCCATTGCCACAGGAGGTGTGTGACGTGACCCTGACCAATCTGTTCCAGATCGATGGCAAATCCCTGTACGCACCGGACTGCGACATCGAACCGAGCTATTCCGACCTGGATTCCAGCGATTCCGGGCGCGACGAAGCCGGGTACATGCACCGCGAAGTGGTGCGGGAAAAGGTTGCCACCTGGCCCATCGCCTACAGCTGCCTGACGGATGACGAATACAAGTACACCATCGGGCTGTTTGCAGGCAAGGCAACGTTTCAGTTCACCCATCCCAAAGCCGGCTCTTCCACCGAGACCGAAACCACCACTTGCTACTGCAGCAAATACGGCATCACCTGGCACAATGCCAAGACGAAACAGTGGAAGAACCTTAAGTTTAACATTATTGAATGCTGATTGAGAGCTAGAAGGTAGGAAGTAGGAGTTGGGAGTTAAAACGGGCCTAAGGTCCAGCTCTGTAGGGAACGGTCTCGACCATTCCGAAAACCCCGCCGTATATGCCACAACAGGATTTACCGCAAGGCGACGGGCGCACACTGTGCGCTCCTACGGGATTGCGGCCCAATTTTCAACCCGTGCGCGCACGCGCACACCTTCCAACTCCTCACTCCTACCTCCTAACTAAAACCAAAGGAGGTGTATATTTGCTCCAACCAATTCTCACTCTCCCAAACGGCACTGAGCTGAAAGGCGGAGAGGCTGGCAGCACCCTTAAAGCTCTTACCCTGCACACTGCGGTAAACGCCGGGCAGGAATTTGCCATCGGTTCTGCGTTTTCGGACTACATTGAAGCCGAAATCTGGGCGGACCCGGGCGGCAGTTTACAGATCACTGCCGGGGATGCCCTGACCTACTACCGGCAGGACGATGCCGGGAGCCGCACCAAGGTGGGCGTTTTCTATGCTGAAAAACCCACCCGCACCAAGCGCAACAGCTACAAGGTCACGGCCTACGACACCATGTCCAAGCTGGATGCGGACTTCTCCGGCTGGCTGCACGCCAATCAGGCGCAGTTCCCCAAAACTATCTGGCAGCTGGTTCAGCTGGCCTGCCAGCGGGCGGGGGTTACGCTGGCCAGCAGCAGCCTGCCCATCAATGGCAGCTACAGCGTGCAGGCATTCTATGCGGATGATTTAACCTGCCGCCAGATTATCTCCTGGGCGGCGGAAGCGGCAGGCTGCTACGCCCACATGAATGCAGACGGCAAGCTGCAATTTTTGACCTACACAGACAAGCGCAGCACTGCTAAAATCACCCCGGACGGTGCCAGCAACAGCACTGCCTATTATGCTGACAGCCTGAGCTACGAGGACTACACGGTCAAGGCCATTGAGAAAGTCCAGATCCGGCAGTCGGACAGTGACGTGGGGGTCATCTACCCCGACAGCACCACTGCCACCAACACCTATGCAGTGCAGGGCAACCTGCTGCTGACAACCGGAACCGAAGCCAACCTGAAAAGCGTTGTCCAAAACCTGTACAACGTGCTGAAAAACGTGACCTACACCCCCTGCAAAGTATCGGTGCCCAGCAGCTCCGGCCTTGCCTGCGGGCAGATCGTGCACGTTAAGGACGCACGCGGGCGGGAGTTCGACACCTACCTGATGAGCGCCACAATCTCCTCCGGCAAAGCCAGCTTTGAGAGCGTGGGCAGCGCCAGCCGGGAAAGTTCCAGCGCCGTGAACAGCCAGAGCTACAAGAACCTGACCGGCAAGATGCTGGAGATCAAGACCAGCGTGGACGGCCTGGAAGTAAAGGCCAGCGACCTGACTGGCAAGTACACCGACCTGAAAGCAACGGTGGACGGGCTTTCCTCTGAGGTGAAAAAAGACACCAAAATCACCGGCGGCGGCAACCTGATCCTGGGCAGTGAGAGCTTCAAGAACGCCCTCTCTGGCGGCCCTGGCAGCAGCGTTGTGTATGGCGATGATGGCAGCGCAACAATAACCAATGCGAACACCAACGGGTATTTTATGTTCAACACCGCGGGCGCTCGCATTATAAAAGGCGTTACATTATGCCTGTCCGTTATGTACAAACTCATTTCCGGCACCGATGCGCTGCGGCTGGGCATTACGTTTACGGGCGATAATGGCAAATATTACATTGCCTACATAAAAACCGCTGACCAGCTCGAAATTAAGCAGACAGACGGCTGGGTGCTGCGGTATGGTACATGGACCCCCGGCCAAAACGGTGTTTTGAAAAAAGCCGATTTCGACAGCAATGACAACTGCACCAATAAGTTTTTGCTGCTTCACCCCATGCTGCAATACGGCAACGCCCCTACTGCCTGGAACGCCAGCAGCGGGGACTACATAACAGAGAAAAGCGCCAAAAGCCTCATCTCCCAATCGGCGGATGAGATCAAGACCGAGGTCACCAAGTCAGTGACTGAAACAGTAACGGCCAACGTGAAGGACACCGCTACCAGAGCTGCCAATGATGCCGTTGACAGCAAGCTGCAGGACTACGCCACCACCGCAACGGTGAACAGCCTGAAAGAGGATGTTTCCAGCATCCGCCAAAAGGCGGACAGCATCAGCACCAAAGTCAGCAGCCTGGAAGAAACCACCACGACCATTTCCAACGACCTGGACAACACAAAGCGGGAATTCAAAACCGTTAAAGAATCAGTATCCGCGATTGACCAGAAAGCTGACAGCATTACTCAGACGGTAACGCAGCGGATCACCGGCGGCAACAATATTATCGCGGGCACCGATGACTGGAACAATGCGACCCTGGATGCAGGCGGCAATGCAACCAGCAAAAAGGGCAGCTACACCATTGCGGGTGAATCTGTTCGCGTGACCAATAAAGCCCAGAACACCCGCTTCCACTTTGCGGCAGATAAAACACTGGTCATTGCAAAGGGCATGATCTACTGCGCATCGGTGCTGTACAAGCTTAACTCCGGCACGGACAGCCTGTTTTTGCAGTTTGAAACCAAATCCTCCAGCGGCACAAAAAGCTATTACGGCTCTGCGTTCAAGTCAGCCCAGCAGGACATTGAGTTGGACAACGGCTGGAAGCTGCGCTGGGCAGCCTTTACGGCGACTGCTGACGGTTACGCAGACGGTCTGTTTGTGAGTACCGCGGACGATAACGCCACCGTTACCAACGATCTGACCATCATGCACCCCATGGTGCAGATGGGCAACGCCCCCACTGCCTGGACGGCCAGCACCGGCGACTATCTGACCGCCAACGAAACCAAAACCGAGATCAAGCAGACGGTGAACGAAATTAAGCTGACAGCCAGCACAAGCGGAACTAGCAGCACCATCAAACTGACGGCGGGCGGAACAGAGATCACCAGCGCACAGATCAACCTATCCGGCGTGGTGACATTTTCGGATTTGAGCACCTGGAACCAGGATAAGACCATTATCAACGGCGGAAACATTACGACCGGGCAGATTCACAATAAGGCGCGCACAACCACTTATGACCTGGACAATGCCTGGATTCGTATGGGCAAAGATACTGGCACTCGTGTGGACATTGACACGGGGCGCATCCGCTGGTACTGGGAAAACAACCTGACCGGTGTGTTAAGCAGCCGGTACGGCAAATCTTATATTGGCGATAACTCCCGCTACACGTTTTTAGGCTGGTTCTCCACCGGCGACCCCAGCTTTGATTATTCCACCGGCGGGGCCACCAGCGAGTTTGTGGGCATTGCCATTGACCAGGTAGATAAGGTCATCCACTGCAATGCCAGCAAGTTTGAAATCCCCGGCAGAATTGAATGCGGTTCTTTGAGCGTGAACGGGAGGGAGATTTAATGCAGAAATTCATGCAGATTTTGGCCACGTTGGCTTTGCTGTTGGTGCTTGCATTGGTCATCCCGCTTACGCTGGCAGCCTGCGGCGGCACGCGAACCGAAGATACAAGTTATCCGCGCCCGGAATATTCCGGCTCCCCGATGGCAGAAAGGGTGATGAAATGACCACAACCGCAAAAATCGAAGAACTCCAAAAGTCCGTCATCAACGCCATCAACAACAGCTGCCTGCACCCCGCTGTGGTGCGGCTGGTGCTGCTGAACGTGATCTCGATGGTGGAAGCCAGCGAGAGAGAGGTAAACAAAAGAGAAAAAGAGACAGAATCCTGAAAATCTGTTTTTTGTTCCCGCATAATCCACACAAAATATAAGGCAATACCGCATAATTCTAAGTGCCGATACGGCGAGCGAGGTGCG
>OLNW01001411.1_pt1 | contig 23714 bp, 23 predicted proteins | sample 1672121 | NCBI WGS metagenome assembly OLNW01 (sample SAMEA3136648, study PRJEB25190) | human gut metagenome
TTTTTCAATTCTTGACTTGTTTCATTCCACACAATAACATCATCAACAGAAATATCATTTTTTGAAAAATAAATCATTTCTCCTAATTTTTTCAAGAAGGTATGATTTCTAAAAATATTATCTTCAGGCAATTCTGAATAGTTATTTACAATATAGTTATATAGATGGCTTTCATCAGAAAAGGCTTGTAGCATATTCAAGTTTTTGCTTTGTATAAATAATCGTATATTCTTCAAGTTTTACCTCCATAAAAAAAGAGCTAGTTTTCTAACTCAATTTCTATATTTCTTGTAAAATGTCTTTCATTAGGGCCTCATCAACTAAAACATCAATCATTTTTTGATATTTAGCAAGTACGGATATTTCGTGTGTATCAGGAGCTTTATATTTTTCCTTTATTTGTTTTTTTACTTGCTCCTTTAATTTTAAAATATATTTTTCTCGTTCAAATATCTTTAAATTTAGCTCTCCTGTAAGTTCTAATTCTTGTTTTCTATATGGGTAATTTTTCTCCATATTTGTTAAAATCATATTTCCATACTTTCAAAAAATCATTTCTAATACCTTCTTTCTTAATCAAATTTTACAATACACCTTAGGCTTGTTCAAAACCTTTTAAAACAAAAAAGATACTTAGAACTTTTTGCTCTTAGTATCTTTATATTTGTTTCATTATATGTATTATATACCCTATTTTTTATATTTCAACGCAGTCTTTTTTTCGTACTCTTTTTTGTGTGTACTTTTTTTGCTAGTATTTTTATTAAACAATTTCTTTTATTAAAAAATTATATAAATCTCTTGTTGTATTCAATATTAAGTCTGTTCTAACAAAGCAAGGTTTTTCATTATAATTATTTCCTTTTCCATCATTTGAATATCTGAGTTTGCATCCATCATCATCTATTGTATTTAATACTTCAATTAGCATATCAAAATCATCATTATCTAATTTTATTACTTTTTTCAATTCTTCCCATAATTCTTTTAGTTTATGAATCTTCTTTGCCTTTCCTTCTTTTTTATTTAGTACTGCTTTTATAGATAATTCTATTGTGTGTCTACATAAAAATAAAAATGGCATACACATTTGATTCATTCTAAAAACTTTTATTCCGTTATCAGGGTTGTTTTCCTTATGAAGACACATATATAAACATTCTGCTGAATGTAAATATGCATCTATAATTTCCTTTTCTGCTGTTTTATTTCTAAACTCTTCTTTAAAAAATGGAGAAATTGAAATAAAATCCCATTTATACACTTCTTTTGTTAGCCCATTAAATTGTTCTTTTATATATTTATTTTCCATATAATGCCCTTATAATTTATCATTTACTGTTCTATTAAACTTATTGTACTTCCTTTATTTTTTTCTTTATTTTTTTCACAGACTTTTCAAATTCTAGCTTTTCTAATTCATCAAATGTTACTTTATTGTTTTCATAAACCCCATCTTTCCCAATTACAGATGGTGTGCTTATAAATATGTCATAATCTTTTAAGTATGTAGATACAGGCAACAATTCTCTTTTATCTTCTTCAATACATTTAGTAATTTTCAATATTGCAGCAGAAACACCATAAGCAGTAAAACCCAGTTCATCAACTATCTCCAACCCACTCCTTCTCACTTTATTATTTATTTCATTTCTATCATTATTTGGAACATTAATATTTAAACTTGTCCAATCAACAAAAGAGGTTGAACCATGTTCCCCTAAAACATATCCATGTATATCGAACATATTTTTATTATATTTTTCGCCTAATATACTTAATAATCTATTAGAATCTAATAAAGTTCCAGTGCCAATTATTTTTGTTGGATTACATTTTGCATATTTTAAACAAATTCTACACATTACATCAAGTGGATTTGAAGCAATTATATATATTCCTTTAAAACCCGAATTATAAATGTTTGGGATAATATCCTCAAATATTTTATTACATTCATCCAAATCATCATCTCTTGACTCTTTTACAATGTTTTGAGGAACTCCAGCTGTTATACAAACTATATCTGTATCTATTAATTCATTATATTCTCCGACTTTTATCATTACATTCTTATCTAAAGAAAGTAAAGCATGTTTTAAATCAAGTGCTTTGCACTCAAGACTCTTTCTATTCTTGCTAATCAATATTAGTTCATCGAATTTAATGTCCGAATTAATTAGTGCATACGCATATTCCATTCCAACTTTTCCTAACCCTACAATTCCGATTTTTTTCATTTTTGCTCTCCTAAATCAAAACCATTTTTATTCTAACTAATTTTCTTATGGTTAGTCTATTTAATATAATATTCATTTATATGTATTATACTCGTATTATATTTTTTATATTAACTATAAACAATCATATATTTTTTAGAAAATTTTTATTATCATTAAATATTTCTATTATTTCATCTATATACTCTTTTTTTGTAACATTATTTCTCCATTCATATGGCAATTTCAAATTTATTTGTTTTGCTATTAAATTCATAAAAATTGACCTTGGAGCATTAATGATATTAGATGATGTATAATATTTACCTTTTTGGTCACAATATAACCAATAATCTAATTTTTCATTAATTTTTATGTTTTCAAATGATTCAATTGACTTCAAATGCAACTCTGTCAATAATTCCGTTTCAATTTCTTTATTGAAATTAAATGGAATTAAATGCAAGTGAGCATGTACTATACTTTGAGGATGTCTACCACTTTCTGTCGAACCATGTTCTAATAATATTGAATCAATATGAAAGTACTTTTTATAAAACTCCTTAATTATATTTATAAGCTTTTCTATACGTCTCAATTCTTCTTTTGATAGTTCAGCAAATCCATTTATATGACGTTTTGTTACTATCATTAAATACCCTTTAACAGGACTTCCTGTAGCTTGTGTGATTAATACTAAATCATCTTCATATAAAACAACATTTTTTTCTTTTTCATTATTATTATTTCCTGTTTTTACTATATTACAAAATACACATTCTTTCACTTACTTATCCTCTTTTCACAATATGTGATAGTCCTCTAAGATATTCTTCATTTATTAACATATCTCTAATATTAACAGGTCTTAAATCTATATTTTTTAGTTCTTCTGCTGTAACCCACTTAAATTCTAATAGTTTTTCTTCACCTTTATCATTTTCAATTCTTTCATAGTCTTGCATTTGTAATTGTTGTTTAGGTTTTATTATATAATAAAACTCTATTCCATGACATTTTTTAGCATTTCTAGTCCAAAAATTCTCTTGTATTGAAAATAAACTTGCTTCTTGAACATCACAACCAATTTCTTCTTTTATTTCACGAATAACAGCCTGTTCTGAATCCTCCCCAATTTCAATATGACCTCCAGGTATATGATAATAAGAAGTTTTATTTACTCTCATAATTAAAAATTTATTTCCTTGCTTAATTATTCCACAAGTCCTTCCATGAAATTCTTCTTTTTCTGTTTTAATTTTTAAATCCATACTATTCTTTTCCTTTCTATATTCATAATCTACTTTAAATTAAATCATTAATTTTTTCAATAATGTCTTTATCTGTTGTATCTAATATAGTTGATATACTATCTTTTAAAACATTTTCATAAGATTTATAATATAACTCTATATTTTCATCAAATGCTTTTTCTAATATATTTTCTCTTTGTTTAAATCTTTCAATTAAAATTTTTTTATGTACTGAAAAATCAATCCTGATTCTTTCATCTTCTGAAAAATTAATTGTATTAATAAATGCATGGCTACATATAACATAATCTTTATCTAAATTTTTAAATTCCGGCATATAATTTATCAATTTTTTATATTTATTGCAAAAATCTCCATAATCCTCTTCCGTCTCAATTGTTTCTAGTTCGTTAATAATTGCAAATAATTTTTTATTAATAAAATTCATTGTGGCTTTATGCCATTTAATCAATATTTCTAAGGGTATTCTATTTTCATATAAAGCACATCTTAAATAATATTCCCTTATATTCTCATTTTTTAATAGCAAAGTATGTTGAGTATATTCATATAAATTTTCTTCTAAATTATTGTTAAAGAAATCCCATCTTAAAGTTTCGAGTTCTAATGCTAGAAAATTATTTTGTTTTGCTAATAATTTGCTAGTATAAGTTTTTCCAGCAGCTGGAACTCCACCTATTGTAACAAATTTCATTATTCTACCTCCACTAACATTTTACGAATATTACTATCAGATTCTTATTGAGAAGTTTGCATATCTATATACTTTTGTGCTTTCCTATCTCTCCTCTTCTCTATTTTTTTCATCTTTTCTATTTCTTTCTTGAATTTTATTTCCTATATACAATGCTATCTCATTCGGTTTTTTCCCTTCCGTATTTATAATTTCTGTATCAAATAAACTTGTGACTATATCTCTTAAATTTCTCTCAATTTTCTCAAATTCTTTAGGATTTGAAACTAATAACTTTTCCATATAAGCCATAGGTTTGTCTCTTTTTTCATTTCTTTTCAATCTTTCTTCTGTACTAGCCGTTAAGTAAAATGTTAATTCAGGTTTTGGAAATAGTTGTAATAATTTGTAAACTTCCTTAGCTAATGTATCTGGATATTTTTGTTCCATTAAAGCATAACTTCTTAAAGCAAAGTATGAATCTTGTAATATTATTCCATTATCATTTGGCTTATAATTATATAAATCTTCACTAATAGCCAAAGTGTATAGCTTATTAATTAAGTCTATATGTAACTTTCCTTTTTTTGATTGAGCTACTGTAAAATCATAAATTGCACAATCATCACTAAGAGTTCTTTTTTGGATTTTATTAACCTTCAAAATTTCAGACAAATATTTGGTAATAGTTGTTTTCCCTGATAAATCCATTCCTTCAATTAAAATTTTTCCTTTTTCTTTTTTCAATGAAATCCACTCCTATATTACTATTGATGTTTTCTATCATTTGTTTATATCTGTCTATATCTTTTTATGCTAACATTCTATCTCATTTTTGTTAATTTGTCAATTTTTACTATTGGTTCAACTACCTTAACTCTAATCTCAGCAACAACTTACTATTTTATGCTTTAATTAGTATATCATATTTTCCAAAAATTAACTAGCAAGCATGCTTTTGTTTATTAAATTATCAATTTCATAATAATTATATAAATAAAACTTTATCTTTTTTACTTTTTGTCTTTCCATTTTACAGTCCTTTCTTGATAGTCTAAAAAAAATAAAGTGCCTAAACACTTTATTTTACTGTATAAAATTAGTTATTATTATTTAGAGTTAATAATCAATCCCCTTCATCTGGTTTTCCGATGTCCGTGCATCTATTACTATCGTTTTTCCAGATACAGGTAATGATACTGTTGGTACACTTTCTTTGCTATCCATTAATATCGCAAATCCAAATGCTAATACAAACACAATCAATATTGTTAATCTTATTTTCTTTTTATTTAATACTATCATAAAAAAACTCCCCATACAATCTTTTTTATAATTGTATGAGAGGATTTTTATTTTATGATTTCTTTAAGCCATTTGTTTAAATCTTTTTGTTTCTTAAAAATTAATACTTTGTCTTTTGGAATATCTTTTAAATAATCTGCAATTACAGGACTTTTCTTTTTATTATATGTAGCAACATATTTTAGAAATTGAAAATCCAAGCGTTCCTTACAACCAGGTATTTCTGGTCCCTCATTATTGCGAGTTTTAAAATATCTTTTTAAAACTCCTTTTAATTGCATAGCCGTTGAGTAATCCAACCATATTATTAAATCTGCTTTATCAAAACGTTCCTTAAGTGTTTTGTTGTAATTTCCATCAATAACCCACTTTTCTTCCTTCGACTTAGCAGATATTATTCTATCTCTTTCCTTTTTATCAATCTCAACCCAATTTGCATTAAAATTGATTGCATCTAAATGAATTGCTGGTAAATCAAATTCTTTAGATAATATATCACATAATGTACTTTTACCAGTTCCTGAACCACCAACAATAGAAATTCGATTATACATAATATTATTTTTCTCCTTATTTTAAATCATCATTAATTATATGTATTGGAAAGTCTTTAGATTTCAATACTTCTTTCAAACATTTAGGAACAATAGTATATTCTACTACCTTATCAAAATCTAAAGTTAAATCCATATTTACTTCTCCTCTCTTTTATTTTTTACCATATAGAACAAATAGAAGATTCACCATGTGCATCTTCTATTACTATTCTCCTGGTTCATTTTTACAAATCTTTACCTTCACAATTCTTTTATCCTCATATTCTTCAATTTTAAAAGTAAGTTCTTTAGTTTCAATAATTGGTAATTCCTCTTCTGCAGGAATTCTTCCTAATTCTTCTTGTAAATATCCTGATAAAGTATCATAATCACCTTCTGGGATATTTGAACTTAACAATTTGTTTACATCATAAATTGGCATTCTACCAGATACTATATATGTTTTATCATCTATTTTTTCATATTCTTCTTCAATATCATCATATTCGTCATAAATATCCCCAACAATTTCTTCTAATATATCTTCCATTGTTATAAGTCCTGCTGTTCCACCATATTCATCTACTACAATTGCCATTTGTTTTTTACTCTTTTGCAATTCTTTAAATATTTCATTTATTAATTTATTCTGTGATACAAAGTACGCTTCTTTCATTATATTTTTAATTTTAAATGTTTTTTTAGTAATATTTTTAATTATATCTTTTACATACAAAATTCCTTTTATCTCGTCTATTGTTTCATCATAAACAGGAATTCTACTATGTTTGCAATCATCTCTTATTATTTCCTCTAATAATTCTGCTGCACTAGTATTTATATCTACTGCAAATATATCTGTTCTATGTGTCATTATTTCTGATGCTGTAATATCATTAAATTCAAAAACATTATTTATATATTCTTTTTCATCTTCTTGTATTGTTCCATCTTCCTTGCCTTGATCCACCATCATTTTAATTTCTTCTTCTGTTACTATTTCTTCTTCATTTTCACCTACACCAAATATTTTAGATATTGCATTTGTTGTTACTGATAATAACTTTACAAATGGTGCTGTTATAACTGATATTGTTCTAATTATTCCAATTGTTGCAAATGCTATTTTTTCATAATGCTTCATTGCTAATCTTTTGGGAACCAATTCTCCAAATATTATTGTGAAAAATGACAAAATTATAGTTATCAATATTATAGATATATTTTGCCATACTCCAATTCCAATAGGAATTAGGTTATTTAATGCTGGTGCCATTTTAGACGCAAATGCATCAGAAGCAAATGCACTAGATAAAAAACCAGCTAATGTTATTCCTATTTGTATTGTTGATAAAAACTTACTTGGTGTTTCTAACATTTTCTGTATTTGCTGAGCTTTCTTATTTCCTTCTTTAGCCTGCCTTTCTATTTTCGCATCATTTAATGCTATATATGCAATTTCACTTGCCGCAAAAAATGCATTTAACGCTATTAATATTATTAACACTATTACTTGTGTAATCATTTATAAAATCTTCCTCCTAATGAGTTTGTCTTCTATCTATTGCATAACTACTTCCCATAATAGATTTGGCAACATGTTTTACTTGTGCTCCAACGTCTCCAATTTCTAATATATTGCTAAATCTTCCTTTTTCTACAATTACTACTCCAATTGAAATTGATGTTAATGCAAATTGTTCTATTATTCCTTTTCTATTTGCAACTTCTATATAACCTTTTTCCAAATCCTCTTCTGTAAAAAATTTAGTTACATTTTTATCAAAATGCGCAATTATGGATTGACATATTTCATCCACATTGTCTGTTGGAACAATTGCTACAAAATCGTCTCCTCCAATATGTCCTATAAAAGCCTCCTCTGGAAACATTTCATGTACGCATTTTACTATTGTTTGTGCTGTAAATTCTATTATTTGGTCTCCCTTTAAAAATCCATAAACATCATTATAAGCCTTAAAATTATCTAAATCTAAATATAACACAGAAAATTCTTGTTCTTTTGATATTCTCTTTTTCAATTCGGCATGTATTTGCACATTACCTGGTAAGCCTGTTAACGGGCTTATTTTTCTGTTTATATTTAATAATCTATTCAAATTCTTTATAGTATAATATATATAATCTGCATCAACTGGCTTTTTTATATAATACTCTACTGATTGGCTTAATACACTTATTCTATGTTTCCTATCTGTATTAGATGATACCACTATTATTGGTGTTATCTGATTGTCTTCATCTCTTCTTATTTTTTTGCATACTTCTATAACATCTCTATCTATTGCATCTTCATTTATTATTATTAAGAATGGTATATTTTTTAATGCAATATCTATTTGTTCTGTTTTTACTCCTATAAATTTAAATTCACTTTCCTCTTTAAATAGTTCTTTAAATATCGGTAATGATGATTCATCATCATCTATTATATATATTTCCTGTACCATGTATTTCTCCTACTTATTATCAAATTTTACTCTCATTGTTTTTGTTAAATTATTTATATTTGTTACTGTAACTATTAATGTATTCGTTTCTTTTTCTGTCATTATTATATCTTTACGATATGTCTTATCATTTACATTTTCCGTTTGTTTAGTGCCACCGTTATGAGTAATTTCTACAGTTTTAATATTTTCGTCATCTTCTGCATCTATTACAAAAGCTACTTTTCCATCAACATATTGTGGTTTTATAGTTAATGTTGGCTCTTTATCTCCAACTACAATTTGTTCTTTTTTGGCTTCCATATTATTTGCATCTAATACTGCTATTTTTAATGTATGTTTTCCATTTGGAACATTTATTATTCCTTCATACGTTGTTGAAGCTTCTTCTGGTTGTATTTTTGATTCTTCTTCATCATCCCAGCTGTATGTTATATTAGTAATATTAGCTTCACTTGTTGCTGTTAGTTTTACTCCGTTTGATACTGATTCTAATTTTATCACTGGTATATTTCCAACTTTATATTGTTTTTCATATGTTACTGATTGGCCATTTTCTTCTGTTATTGTAACTGTTAATGTATTTTCTCCACCAATTAAGTCTATTTTTTCTGTAACATCTTTTCTATTTTTTCCATCAATAACAGTTTCTTCTTCGTTGTTCCATCTATATACTATCTTACTTATTCCTCTATTGTGTTTTACCTTTATTTCTATAGTATTGTCATCATCATTTCTTTCTATATCAACTTGTGGCTTTGTATTTGCTTCTACTACTTGATTTATCTTTTCTTTTGCATATACACTTCCACTTATCATACATATTCCTAATATTATTATACATATTGCAAAAAGTGCTGTAACACCTTTAATTGGTAGTACTTTTTTTTCCTTTATTTTTTCATCACCTGTAATTAATATCTGGTTCACAAAATCACCTCATATCTATTCTTGTTTGATTATACCATAAGCAGTTTTTGTTGTAAATATCTATTGCAAAAAAAGAACCGACAATAATTTGCCGATTCTTTTATTTTATATTACAAATTTCTTAATTAACACTACTCCAGTTAATACTAGTACTAATAAACCTGTAGCTAAAGATAAATATGTTTTTACACTACCAGTTGATACTGCTAATATTACTTTTGCAATATCTATATCATCTTCACCATCTTTTCTATTATCTGGTGTTGAATCTCTATCTGGAACATCATATTCATTTTTATCTTCAGAGATTTCTGCAGTATTTGTTTTTAATGCTAAATTTTCTGGTCCGTTTATCCAAGTAAGAATAACTTCTACTGTTGCACTTTCTCCTGGTTGTAATAATGTATTTTCTAATTGTCTTGTAGATATTACATTATTTCCCTCATCTGTCCAATTTGGGTTATCAGCAGAATCAAATCTTAATCCTTCTGGTACATAATCAGTAATTTCTGTTGCATATCCTGGAATATTTCCTTCATTTGTTATTGTTATTCCATATCCAAATTTTACTGTAACTTGGTTTAATTTTTTTCTATGTAATTCAACTTTTACTACTGGTTCTGGGTCTTCGTGTCCATTATAACCTGTATTTGATACATTTTCTTTTCCATCTTCTATAACAATTACTTTTGATACGAATTTTAATAATGATAAATCAAAATATTCTACTTTAACATGTTCTTCATCTTGGTCATCTTCGCCATCATTCCATTCTCCTGGTTTTGAATCAATATCATCAACTGGATTTCCATCTTTGTCACTATCATCTGATATTTGAGCATGGTTCGTAATAATTGTTGTGTTTGAATTTGGGTCTTTTACTTTAAATGCAATTTTTACATCTTGATAACTTACATTTGTTCCATCAAATGCTTTTAATAATTTATCTGTACCATTTTCTTTTGATAAATATGTTGTTTTTATTTTAACTGCTTCTTCTGGATTTGTTGTTTCATTTCCATCTTTATCATACATTTTCCACATATAATTAACATTTGTTTCTTCATCAGGCAAATATTCTAGATAATCAGGAATATCATCTTCTATTTCACTTGCATATCCATCAATATTTCCTTCATTAAATACTCTTAATGTATAAATTATTGTATCATCAACATGAACTGTTACTGGGTCTTTACTATGTTCATATGTAATCTTTCCATTATCTATTTTTACTTGTGGTACTCTTGATGTTACTTCTTTACCTTGTACTTCTGTTATGAATTTTCTTAATGCTAAGTCAAATTTAGGTTCAATATAGTTTTTAACTTCTACATATATATTTCCATCACTATTTACATATACTTTTGCATCTTTTTTATTTGTAATATCATTTCCTTCTGAATCTATTACTGTATATTTCATACTTTTTTCATAACCAGAACCATCATCTTTTAATTTTTTAGAAACGGTTATTGTTATTGTTCCATCAAACTCACAATATTCATCTGGTGCTTTAGTTTCTTTTATTACATAAACATCGTCTGTCAAATGGTCTGCATCTACTGGTACATTTTTAGCAATTGTTAGTCTTCCTGTTATTTCTTTTTCTTCTTTAACTCCATTTGTTGTTACTTCAAATTTTGCTGTTGAATTTAATTGTTCTCCATTTTCATCTTCTTTTACCAAAACTAAATCATATTGACCTGGTGTTCTTAGTTTTATTCTTTCTAAGTCTTCATCATCTTCAAATTTTCTATCTGGATTTACAAAGTTATCTGGAGTTGAATCTATATCATCTATAGGATTTCCGTTTTCATCACTGTCATCTGCTATTTGTGCATAGTTTACTAAAACTCTACCTGATGTTGCATTTTCTGTTACTCTACATAGAACTTGTGCATCTAAATAGTCTGGATTTTCTGGTTCTGTTGTGCTTATTGCTCCTTCTTTATTTAATGCATATAAAAGGTTTGCTTTATAATTAGCTTCTCCTTCTACAGCATTTAATTCAGCTCCCTGTCCTTTTGCAAACCAAGTTGTTGAAACTACCTGTCTTCCATCTGAATCTATACCATCTAAATTCCACTTTCCATTGTATTCTTCATTACCAACAACAAACTCTAATCCTATTGGTAATGTATCTTTTATTTTACTTGCATAACCATTAACTTCGCCTTCATTATATACTCTAATTGTATATAATACATAATCTCCTGGTTCTACTATTAATGCTTCTTTATCATCTTGTTTATATGTAATTTTTCCAGTTTCTTTATCAATATTAGTTACTACTGGTGCTCTTAAATATGTTCCATCTATATTTTTATTATCAGTAACATATTCTCCATTTTCTATTGTTTGGTCTTTGCTTATTGCTGCTATATGTTTAAATAATGCTAAATCAAATATTTTTTCTTCTGGCATTATTACTAATTTTTCAAAGTCATCATCATCTTGTTGTCCTTCATAGTGGTATTTACTATCTGTTAAATCTTCTTTATTATTTGAATTTCCTTTATAGTTTGACATGTTGTCTTTGTTAACATTTGGTGATGAATCTGGTTCTGAATCTCTATCAGCACCTTTTTGATTTGTAATTGTGATTTTATCATCAGAATTATATTCTTCATCAATCCATGCAACATTTGTTAATACTATTTGATTTTTAGTATCTGCTGTTTGTGCTACTTTACATTTTATTTGAATTGTTTCATAATCTAAATTTCCTTCTGTATATGCATTTAATGTTTTTGCTGGATTTTCAGTTGTATTAACAATTGTTAATGTAATTTGGTTTGTTACTGTATTATATGTTAGTTTATAAGTATTTTTTGTTTTACCAGATTTATCTTTTGATACTACTGTTGCTGAATTATTAGGTGAATTGATTAAACCTGTTGGCAATTGGTCTACTATCTTTGTTGCATATCCTGCTTTATTTCCTTCATTATATATTGAAATATTATATGTAACTTCATCTTTATCTTTAACTGTTACAGGGTCTTTTCTGTGTTTATATGTAGCTGTTGTTCCTGTTTTTAATGTAGATAAATCTATACTAGGAATTCTTGTATTTGCCACATTTTGACCATTTACTTGTGTTATATATTTACGCAATGCTAAGTCAAATTCTTCTGGTTGTGCTACAAATTCTGTTGGTATTGTTTCTTGTTTTCTTGTTACTTCTACTATTGGTTGCTCTGCATTTAATTTTATTGAATTTGCATCTTCTGTTCCATTTAGCCATAATGTTTTCTTTGTTGTTTCTTGTGTTACATTAATTTTTACATTTACCTTTTCAATACCATCTCTTGGAACTAGTATATAAAATTCACCATTTCCTATTAAATCTTGTATATTTTGCTTTTCTAATGCTGTTCCTGTACTGTTTGTAAATTTATATCCTGTGATTTCTGTATTATTTTGATTTGTAACTTTTATTGTTACTGTTCCTGCTGTTTTATCTCCATCTATTTTTATTGGTCCTACAACATAGTTTGTTCCAACTCTAGTTGTAGATAATCTATATTTTCCATCAGAATTTTTATTTAGTCCTGTTGTATTTATTGTTGTACCTTTATTAATTGTATAATTATTTTCTGCTGTATATTGACTAGCATTATTAGCTGCTGCGTCAATTAAATAATTATATATTACCATTGCTTGTTCATTTCTAAGTGCTCCCACATCTGTTGTAGAAGTTTTGTTATATTCTGACAAAGCCTCATATGTTGTACCATCTAAAGTCATATTTAACCAATCAGTTTTTGTTTTTTGATTAAATACTGCATTATTTTCTGGGTCTTCCATATAGTTTGTATAATACCATATAGCTGCTCTTTGAACAGCCTTTATATCAGAATCTTTTATTAAATTTGCTTCATTATATTCAGCCATTCCTGATACTAAATTGTTATAATTGTATCCTTCAATTGGTTGATAAACATATACATTTGATGCTTCATCATATTGAAATCCCATTTTACTTAAGAATTCTTTTTTATCTGTTTGTCCTTCTATATATGAATTATCTAATATCCATAATAATTCTCTATAATGTCCTTCTTCTGTTAGTAATTTTTTTACTACACTATCAGCATCATTACTATTTCCAACAATTTTATTTAGTAATTCTTGTCTATCTGCTTGTAAGTCATATGACAAATTATATGCAATTTTTGTATTTTTACTTTTATTCCAAGTATCTCCATAATTAGCTTTTATACAATATAAATTTCTTTGTGTTCTACTTGCTGTTGTTGCACTTGCTGAATCATATGTAGTTATATTCCATATTACTGCATTTGTTGCAGGGTCTTCTTCAGTATTAACCGTAGGCTTTCCTATTCTATATCCTACTCCATTAGTATCTACATTAGTTAGATTAACATATATTGTTTCTCCTGTATTAGCATAACTTATTATATAACTTAATAAAAATGCTATTATTGCTATGACTATTACTCCTAAACAAACCTTTTTATTTTTCATTCAATTCATCCTTTCTCTTTCCGAGTTTCATACATTATTTATTATACCTCTTTTTAAGAATAAAATCAATATTTTTACATATATTTTATTGATTTTCTTTTGGAGGTTTTATTGTGAAATTTTATAGGATTCTATTATGTTTAATTATTATACTTTCTTTATTTTTTTCTCCTGTATTAGCTGATGATGAAGAATATGAATTTTATTCTGATATTTCTTCTGTTACTAGTTCTTCTGTTGCTGATATTGATGAACCATCAATAAATTCCAGAGCAGCAATAATATACGAACGTTCATCTGGCACCATCCTATATGGAAAAGCTGAAAATGAAAAACGAAAAATGGCTTCAACTACGAAAATTATGACTGCTATTGTTGTAATAGAAAACTCTAATCTTGAAGATATTGTTACAGTTTCTTCTAAGGCTGCAGGTACAGGGGGGTCACGACTTGGGCTCCACACTGATGATAAGATTTCTATAAAAAATTTACTTTATGGTTTATTACTTTGTTCTGGCAATGACGCTGCAGTTGCTCTTGCAGAACAAGTTGGCGGAGATATACCTAATTTTGCAAATTTGATGAACAGTAAGGCTGCTTCACTAGGTCTTTCTTCAACTCATTTTGTTACTCCACATGGTCTTGATGATGATAACCATTATACTACTGCATATGAACTAGCACTTATTACAAATTATGCTTTAAAAAATGAAGTTTTTTCTAATTTGGTAAAAACTAAAACATATACTATTTCCATAAATAATTATCCTAAAACTCTTTCTAACACTAATGAACTATTAGGCAATCTTGATGGTGTTTATGGTGTTAAAACCGGCTTTACAAATGGTGCTAATAGATGTTTAGTTACTGCTACCAAAAGAGGCAATATGGATATAATATGTATTGTTTTAGGAGCTGATACAAAAAGAGATAGAACTAAAGATAGCATAGCATTAATCAACTACGCTTTTAATAATTTTAAAATGATAAATATCCAAGAAAAAATAACAAATGAATTTGCTAATTGGAAAATATGTAATTCCACTAATTTAAGTGTAAAAAAAGGTGTATCTAATAATATTAATATTGTTTTAGAAGATTTACCTTATAATTTTTTATCTGTAAATAGTAATTATCAAGACAATATTAGCATATATATATATTGTAACAAAGACTTAGAAGCTCCATTACCTGCAAATTCTAACATCGGATATTTGACTGTTACTATAAGCAACAAAACTGTATTAACTTTGAATATCTATAATTCTAATGCTATAATGCTAAAATCGCCTATGGATTTTTACAAAACTTTTTTAATGAATTACACTTATTACCTTGAAAGCGCATTTTACTAATTATAAAAACTTTACCAAAATATTAGCAATTAATAAATTTAACACTTGACAAACAATAAATATTTTGGTATTATAATTAGGCTTACAATTGCAGGTATAGTTTAGTGGTAAAACATAACCTTGCCAAGGTTAAGTTACGGGTCCGATTCCCGTTACCTGCTCCATTTTTATATTTATATGGCGAGTTAGCCAAGCGGTAAGGCACGAGTCTGCAAAACTCTGATGGTGGGTCCGACTCCCACACTCGCCTCCAACTTTGAAAAAGACCAGGATGATAAATCCTAGTCTTTTTTTCATTAAATCAACATTAAATTAAAGGAAATTTGCATTTCAATCTTCTCAGGATACTCTCTGTCGAATGAAAAATTTCTAACCTGCATTTCTTCTACTGAAAATCTAGGAGAGTTTTCATTATTCACCAACTCTTCATTGATTTCAGTGATAACTTTTTCTAAAAAATCCCAATATTCAAAAAGTATTTTTTTAGAAATTTTATCACAAGCTTCATTAAACTCCGAATCAAAACATTTAGTTTTTAATTCAAGTTCATATGCAGTCAAGTCAATATAATCATTCGCTAAAGTCCAAAATGTTTTACTGGTTACTACTTCGCCATTTTCTACCTTAACAACATAATCAAGATATTTGTTTAGAATTTTTTTAGCCATTTTATCAATCTTTTCATCTGAATAAGTCACTTTTACTGCAGAACTCAAGTTTGTATTAAGGGCTTTTAATTCTAAATTAAACCGTTCTTTTAAAATTTTAAATGTTGATGTTTTGGAAAATGCATTGCCTTTTTCAATAGATTTGGAAATCAAAGTCTTAGTTTCCATAAAATCCCCCTCTTTCAAGTTTGTTGTCTAAATTCTACCACATCAAACATCTTATGTCAAGAAATTGCTTTTTCATTTGTTCTATAATATTTAGCAATTAGTTCATCTAATTCAATACTTAATTGATATATTACACTATAATCTTTTCCTGTAACAATACTTTCATTTAATTTATCTCTCAATTTACAAATTTCATCATTTAACATACAGCATCTCTCCTTTTTTTACAATTATTTATCTGTATGTTAATAAAATAACATATTTTAATTTTGCAGTCAATAAAATATTTCATTTTTTTTACTTTTCTTATGACGTTTTTAGCTTGATTTAGCAGTATTTCGACATATTTTTACAGTTTTTGATATTATTTTTTATTTTTCTTTGTTACACAATTGTAATCTAATTACAATTATGCTTTTTTTATTACAGAAATAATCATTTTCTTGTCATCAAATACTTCTTTTAAAATTTGCTCAGCATATTGCTCATTAATAGTAACAATTTCTTCTATATAATCAAAACTGTTTATTTCTTTAAAGAAATCTGCCAAAAACATCCTTGCAATATCTGCTGTATCATTATATTCTTTTACATATTCTCCATAAATTCTTTTTTTAATTCTTTTAAATTCATCAGAATCGATGCCATTCTTTTTCATTTCTGTAACAGTTTCTTTAAACTTTTGATACACTTTTTCTGGTTCTGGTGATTGTCCTGTTATAAGCAAATGTGCATAATCTTTCGCAAATTCATAATCAAGACTTGGCAAGCTAAATAAAATTCCTTCATCATATAATTCTTTATACAATTTTGAGCTTTTTCCAATTATCATATTTAGCAATATTTCTATAGCTATATGTTTTCTTACCTTTTCTTTATTATCTGCCACTTTATCTTTTATCCCAATTGCAAATAATGGTTGGCTAACATCCATATTTTGTTCAATTTTTTCTCTTACTATCTCACTAGGTTCTTCTGGATATATTCTCTTTATTTCGCCATTAGCTTTTTTATCTATAAGTCTGCTTTTTACTTCTTCCATTAACGCTTCTGGCTCAAAATCACCGCAAAGCACCATTGCCATATTTGATGGGTTATAAAATGTATTATAACATTTATATAATATCTCTTTATCTATATGACTTATTGTTTCTATTGTGCCTGTTATATCTAATTTTACAGGATGCTCATGGTACATAGCCTCTAATGCATTTAAATATACTCTCCATTCTGGATAATCATCATACATCATTATTTCTTGTCCGATTATTCCCTTTTCTTTTTCGACATTTTCATCTGTAAAATAAGGGTGTTGAACATAGTCCATCAATTCATCTAAAGCTGGATAAAAATTCTCAGTGCATTCAAATAAATATGCTGTATGGTCATTTGTTGTATATGCATTTGCTTCAACCCCAAGTGCTGTAAGCGTATCTAAACTGTTAATTCCGCTTTCTTGTTCAAACATTTTATGTTCCAAAAAGTGTGCCACTCCTTTTGGCACTTCTGTTTCTTCTGTTTCCCCTGGAACTACAAATTTACTATCATTAGAACCATAATTAGTTCCCCAGATAACATATTTTTTCTGAACTCCCTTTTTAGGAATAATCATTACTGTTAATCCATTTTCTAATTTTTCAACATATAATTTTTCTTTTACTTTAGAATTCTCTATAATTTTCATTTAAACTCTTCCTTTCTCTCTAAACTATATAATTCTATTTGTTTTTTAAAAAATATACTGTATTTATAGTAATAGATTTTGCAATTTTTATTATATCTTCTCTTGTTACTTCGTGTATTCTCTCCATATACTCTTCTAAAGTTGTTTTTACTTCTGTTAATTCTTGACCGAAAAAATATGTGATTTCTGTATCTTGCTCGTCATCAATACTTTTTATAGCTGATATTATTCCTTTTTTTGCATTTTCTATATCTTCATCTGTAAATATTCCATTTTTCATATCTTCTAATTGCTTTTTTATTATTTCCATTGCTTTTTCATAATTTTTTATTTCTATTCCACATTTAATAAAAATATTACTTTTATATCTTACATAACTTGAACCAGCTGAATATGCAAGACTTGCCTTTTCTCTTACTTCTTGGAACATTTTTGAGTTTGCCGTTCCGCCTAATATTGCATTATAAATAATTGCACTATACATTTGATTTGCATTTTCTAAATGCAAATCTAAACCTATTGTTATCTTTCCTTGAGTTACATCCATCTCTTCTATTACTTCATTTTCTTTTGCACTTTCTTTATCTTCTATTTTATTTACTACATAAATAGCCTCTCTCTCTGGCAATTTTTTAATTTCTTCATTATTTTCTATTATTTGATTTACTTGCTCAATATCTCCAGAGACAAATATATCTATTTTACATTCTGATATTAATTTTTGATAATATTCATATAAACTCTTCGTTGTAATTTTGTCTAAATCCTCAATATAGCCATATTTATAAAGTCCATAAGGTTTCTCTTTATACATTTCTTCAACACATCTGTCAAATGCATATCTAGCTTTATTATCTGCTCTTCCATTTATGATTCTTTTTATATTTTCTTTTTCCTGTGCTACATATTCTTCTTTAAATACATCATTTTCTGTTAATGGATTAAAAACTATTTCTAGCAATTTTTCTATTGCTGTTTTTAACATATTTTCATCTTTTTGTGCAATAAACTTATCATTTATCGCTTCAATATAAAATTTTAATACATGATTATCACCCGTTTTATCTATTCCGCAGTCAAAACTAGCTCCATACATTTCTTCCATTTCTTTACTAATTTGAGCTAAAGTTGGCATGTTTTTACTTCCTCTTCTTAGTACTGTTGAAACTAATGCATCTTTTGTTACATTTTCTCTAGTTATTGGTGTTGTTAAAAATATAGCTATTAAATTAGTTTTGAATTTTTCTGTTTGTATCTCATGCAATTGTATTCCTTTTTTTATCTCTTTTTCTTTGTATTGCATTTCTATCCTTCCTTTCTTTTTTTGCTAATATATAGTATAATATATTTTCTATTAATTATTCAAGTATTACCTTTAATTATTTCTTTTAACACAAAAATCCACGATTACTCGTGGACTCTATGTATTAAAATTTTCTTTTTCTTGCTGCCTCTGATTTTTTCTTTCTTTTTACACTTGGTTTTTCATAATGTTCTCTTTTACGAACTTCCTGAAGAACCCCATTTCTTGCACATTGTCTTTTAAATCTTTTTAGTGCATCTTCTATATTTCCATTAACTTTTATCTCTGACATAATTTTATTCCCCTCCTTCCGGCGTTTAAAACACTGTATGCGGGATTTCGTTTGTTCTCATCCTATATACGCTAAACATTATACAATATTTGGATATAAATTGTCAAGCTTTTCTGGCATATTTTATATAATTACACCTCATATGGTATAACTTTATGTACTTTAAGTGATTTTTGCACATCAATTATTCTTTGGTTTGAAGAACCTCTAAACTTCAACTTTAAGTCCTTTTTATCTTCTTCAAATTTTCCATCTACCAATACATCTATATAAGACATTACTTCTTTTGTCTCTGACCAGTTTTCAAACATATTTCCAACTATGTCATCATCAAACTTGTAACCTGTATAACACCAAATATTTTTTTCTGGCAATTCTTCTTTCACTCTTTTTAACAATGGTAATAAACCTTGCTGGTTCTTATATTCTAAGGGCTCTCCTCCCAATAGTGAAAGCCCTGAAACATATGGATGTTTTAATTCATCAATTATTCTGTCTATATCTTTATTTGTAAACTCTTCACCATAATTAAAATCCCATGCTTGAGCATTAAAACATCCTTTGCAATGATGGTTACAACCACTTACAAATAAAGAAACTCTAACCCCTAATCCGTTTGCTACATCTGCTATTTTTATATCTGCATAGTTCATTTTGTTCCCCCTATCTCATTCCATAAATTGCATAATATACTAATCTTTCTTAAACTCTATTTAAATATCTCTAAGCCACCAGAATATAAAATTAACTTCTATTTTGTGTCTTATTATCGCAAAATCTTGTACCTTAATATGTATTCCTTTCTTTTTTCGATTCTATTTATCTGTTCTTGCAACTAGATTTCCATTTACATATAAATATAAATTTCTTCCATCATATCTTCCAACTATCCTAGTTTTAGCTCCTACCGTTATTTTTTTGTTTGCTTTTATTGATATATATTCATTTCGATTCTCAGAATAAATATCAAACGCTGGAAATCCATCTGACAACCATATTCCTGCTCCTCCTAGGTCAAAGTTACCAACTATATCTGCTTCTCCATCTTTAATTGAATTTGCAACTATAGTTGCATCGAATTCCGCTTGAGTTGAAAGATTTATCTGTCCAAGATTAACCCAATTATCAGTTCCATTTAATCTTAAATAGTTACTTCCCCAGGTTCCACCTTTTAATACGCCATTGTTACTAGTTTTAGCCAAATTTTTCCACATATTAGTAGTACTACTATGACCATTTCCAGTATTATTATTTCCATCTAATTCTATAATTGTTCCTGTGTGATTAGAAACCTTTACTGAATAAACATCAATATCGGCATATCCAAAATCAGCTCTATTTCCATTAGCATTAACTCCAACTGCCGTTATTGTACTACTCATTGGCTGTCCTATCTTTCCATATTCTCCACTCCCCGTAATTGTTGTCTTTGTCTTATTGTCCATTGCATATTTTACTAATTTCGTAAATATCTTCATATCTTCATGCAAATTTGCAACCTGAGAATACATCCAATTACATTCGCCATTATTCCATAATCCTACTGCATCATGCCTTTCACTATCATTATATACTGCCTCATATAGTACCTGAACATTTTCATTAAAATCTATTGCTAATTGATTTGAGTCTGAGAATTCTAAATTAGTTGTATAATTTCCACCAAATTTTTCTGTTCCTGTAGTTGTTATTGACATCTTACCTCGTGAATCACTCATAGTCTTATTAGAAATACAAATATCATTCATATATGCATCATTACATATTGTAAACACGTTAGTAGTCTTTATTATTTTATTAATTAATTCTTGCGTAATTGGTCCTCCCCAATAAGTTGAATCAATTATTATAAGGTCATATCTTTCTTTATTTTTTAATATATAATTTGTCAAATAATTTGAATCGGAACTAAATTCATATGAAGCTCGTATTCCATCTTCTTGATTTAACTGATTACTTATATTTCTTGTAACCGCATTAAAAGTATTCACATGTTCTTCTGGTGCATATCCTACAACTAAAACATTTTTATAGTTTGCCAATTGTTTATTAGTAGATTTATATTGAGATTGTCTTTCTCTTCCTAATGCTGTATAGAAAGCAGTTCTCACTTCCAAACTTTGTTTATTAACATATGTGTATATATCATCATATGTATCAACATCATTTTGCATAATTACACTATTATATGATGCATTATTTTCTTTTAGTGGATAGAAATAATATGTTTTGGTGGCATCTGTAGTTACTATCATCGCTCTGTTAAAGTCTAAATTAATTCTTCCTGCACTTATATAAGAATTAGCACTTTTGGCATATTTTCCGGAATCTACTATAACACTTCCATCTGTTAACCCGCGGTCCCCTATTTTATAATATTGTGTTTTCCCACTATTAGCATCTTTTCCTAATATATAAATATTCTGTTCTAGTACAACTTCTTTACTTTCAGAATTAGTTACTAATGCATTACCATTATACGTCTTTCCACCTATTGGTAGTCCTTGTAAAAAACTTATTAATGAAATATTGTGAGTTATACTATACCACTCTTCTTCACTCAAATTCGGCATTTGAAATACATTATTCGTTGCTGCTCCAGAATATGTGTTGTAATTTGATATTGCAATAGCCAAATTAACCTCTATTTTATGTCTTATTATTGCTAACCTATGTTCATTAAAACTTGATAATTGGTTTTCTATATTATTATTATAATTCGTAGTAGAAGAATTAAATTCAAATATTTTTTGATTTGCTTTTGAATTAGAGTCTTCCCAAATTTGTGCATTTTCTGTTATATTTCCATTTTCGTCTATTACAGAATCCTTAGCATCTTTATATCTTAAATCTTGTAATCCTTTACTCTTGAACCATTCCGTAAACTCATATGCTTCTATATAATACTCTTTTGCCAAAGTATTTTCTGTTATGGTATTATACCATTTTTTATATTCATCAGGATTTTTACTTTTTTTACTTTGCACAGTTAAATTCGTATCATTTAATCGTGCAATAATTCTGCTTTCCTCTTCATCTTTATCATCTAAATAATAAGTTATTCCATTATTTTTTATATAACTATATTCTTCATCTTCTCCACCATTTATAGGCAAATGTTGTGTTAAATGTTCAGATTCAATTTCAACTCCATTATATGTAACTTCTCTATTTTTTTCATTATAAGTTATATTATCTATTAAATATCCCTGTTCATTAACATATTCATTTCCTATCGTTCCTTGAACTGAAATATGATTATCTAATGCATATGTTATTACTACATCTATATTTCCAGTTTGATATCTACAACTGTATGTTATATATGGTTTTAATCCATATTGAGAGTCTTTATTGTCACTTGTATTTTTTATGGTTCCATCTGTATTTGCAACATTTTCATAGGGAGAATATATATAAAATCCATCATAAAGAGTATATACTAAAGCTGGAATATACCTATCCATTGCATCATCCGAATATCCATTTAGCGAAAACAACGATTTTATTGAATTTCTGAATGTTGAAACAGACGCTTCCAAATCTCTTAATTTTGAATTTGCCAAATCTGACGTTGTACTACTTGTTGTATTAATTTGAAATGCTCTAATAGCATCATATGTTGCAGCTGTCAATTTACTGTCATATAATGTCTGCGTATTTATCGTTTGTATTTGATATTGTGTGTATGTTGATATTACTAATGATATTGGTAATATTATTATTATAAAGATTATTGCCAAATCTTGTACCTTCATATGTATTCCTCACTTTTTTCTCTTTCTTTCATATATAATATAATTACTACATTTATCGAATTTTGTCAATAGATAAAATTGGCAGAGTTCGGCATTAAAACAGCAAAAAGAGCGTATATTTGCGCCCTTTTCTCTCTTAATCTATTCTTCAAAAATTTTATCGAATTCTTCTCCTTCGATTTTTTCTTTTTCAAGTAGTATTGCTGCAACAGCATGAAGTTTGTCAACATGTTCGCTTAATATTGTTCTAGCTCTGTTATATGCATTATCAACTATTCTCTTAACTTCTTCATCAATTATATTGGCTGTTTCCTCAGAATAATCTTTAGTTTGAGCAAAATCTCTACCCAAGAACACTTCTCCTTGACCTCCGCCAAACATAATTGCCCCAACTCTTTCGCTCATACCGTATTTTGTTACCATATTTCTTGCAATTTGAGTTGCTCTTTCTATATCATTACTTGCACCTGTTGATATGTCATTTAATATAAGAGCTTCTGCAACTCTTCCTCCAAGTAATGAAACTATATTTTCTTCCATTTCTGTTTTTGACATAAATGATTTGTCTTCTGTTGGTCTATACA
>OLNW01001420.1_pt1 | contig 23627 bp, 29 predicted proteins | sample 1672121 | NCBI WGS metagenome assembly OLNW01 (sample SAMEA3136648, study PRJEB25190) | human gut metagenome
ATAAATAAATGTGCCAAAGAAACAGACTTGACGGAAGCGCAGGTTATGAGAAACAGGGATGATGAAGTTCCGGGGATTGTGATTTATAAAGGATGTAGGGCGGCAGGATATTTTGATATCAATTATTGCCCTATGTGCGGTAGAAAGCTGGTGTAGCGGTGAATCTTGCAGAAGCAAAAGAAAAGTTTTATCCAGAATACAAATGCGCACTTGTTAGTGTCAAAAGCAACAAACCGCATTCGCTTTATGTTGATAGAAAAACAGCCGAAGAAGAAAGATGTGATTTATGGAAATGTTATGGTTCTGTGCTAATTGTTATTGATTTGTCAGAGGTGGAAGAATGAAACATCAAAAAGAATGGCGCGCTTGCGATAGGTGCGGTGCTGAAATTGAAAAAGGAATACTGTGCGGAAATTTGATTACACAGAACAGCACTTTTAATACTGTATACGACTTGTGCTATAAATGTATGGAAGATTTTAAGGAGTTTATGAGAAATGACCGTTAATATGGGAACCCAAACCTATGAAATGAGCCGTAAGCAGGCAAAAGCTATCCTTGGAACGGCTAAGAAACTTGCTAATTGCAACATATACGGCATTGAAAAAGGTAATGTGGTGATTATGCTGAATGAAAAGTATGAGGACGATATGAGCCTTAAGAAAGCAGTAGGAGAGTATGAAGCGAAAGGGTTTAAGGTGTATTGGAAATGAGCATGGCAGAAGTAATTGAATCAATAGAGTGTGATGCATTTAGACAGGCAACGCCTATAAGTATTGGAAACAATGAGAAAATAGAATGTTCGCAGTTAGAAGATGAACCTGTGATTATGGCAGATTCAAAGAAAACTGCTGATATACTGAAAAATTGTTTTGATGATAAAACAAGCGGAATATCATTCGTTGAGTTTGCAGAAAGAATTGCACCATTCCCGATTTCTGATTTGCAAAAAGAACTGCTTCGGAAATATGAGGAAGAATGTACTAAGGGCAATGATGTTGTTCACGTACAGGCATCAAGAGGTTATGGAAAGCGGTTCATTATGCAAGTGGTTGACGAATGGAAAAAGTTACACCAATTATCCGAACAGCGTTGTAGTAGATGTAACCGCCTGTTAGGCAAATTCAACGGACAGGCTGAAATTAAATGCCCGAAATGCGGGAAAATCAATAGAATCGGGGTAGAATGATGAGTAATTTGAAAATATTTACCAAGAATGTCGAACAGGAAGCAGTAGATCAGATTGAATTATTACTTGCGCAGGATGCGTTCAAAGACTGTAAGGTTCGTATCATGCCGGATGTTCACGCAGGAAAGGGATGTGTCATTGGATTTACCGCAGACCTTGGAGAAAAGGTTATCCCGAACATTGTTGGGGTTGATATTGGTTGCGGCATGCTTTGTGTAAGCCTTGGTCAGACAGATATTGACTTTGAAAAGTTGGATAATGTGATTCGTTCTTATGTTCCAAGCGGAAGAGATGTGCATGAGGGAAGAACCATCAGATTCGACGAATTACAGGAGTTGAAGTGCTACCGAGAATTACGAGATACAAAGAGACTTGAGAGGTCTATCGGTACTCTTGGCGGTGGAAATCACTTCATTGAGGTTGATGTTGCAGAAGATGGTTATAAGTATCTTGTTATTCATACTGGTAGTCGTAATCTCGGAAAACAGGTAGCCGACTATTACCAGAACCTTGCTTTTGAACTTATGAGTGGTAAAGATAAACTGTATGAAGAACAGGACAGACTCATAAAAGAGTACAAATCCGCCGGAAGAAAATCTGGAATTCAAAGTGCAATAGCAGAATTACACAGGAATTTCAAGGCGGTTAATCCGAATATTCCAAAGGATTTGTGCTACTTAGAGGGCAAATACAGGGAAGATTATCTGCATGACATGAGAATTTGTCAGAAATTCGCCTACATAAACCGTGTTATGATCGCTCAGATTATATGCAACCACATGGGATGGGGCGGTGATGCAGATATGCCGGATTACTTCGAGTGTATTCACAATTATATTGACCATGATTCAAATATTGTCCGTAAAGGCGCTATCTCTGCCAAGTACGGAGAAAAGGTTCTTATCCCCATCAATATGCGTGATGGATGTATTATCGGCACTGGCAAAGGAAATGAGGATTGGAATTGTTCTGCACCGCATGGAGCCGGTAGAGTAATGAGTCGGACAAAAGCCAAGGAATTAGTATCGTTGGAAGAGTTTGAAAAGGCAATGGACGGAATATATACAACTTCTGTTAATCAATCTACAATAGATGAATCTCCAATGGCATATAAGACATTGGATGAAATTGTTGAGAATATCAAAGATACAGTTGATGTGCCGGCAATTATCAAACCGGTATACAATTTTAAGGCAAGTGAATAAATAAAAAGAGCACCAGTTGCAGAGTGCCATGTGGCACATATGTAGAGAGAGCCTATTTCCAAGATAGAAGGGAGGTAGGCTCTTTTTGGTTTCAGAACAGACGCGGGGAACCGCTGACAGTATAAAAAATTACATAAAACAGCATGGAATTGAATCGCGATCATTGTTTGACCTTTTGGATGTGGCGAAAGTGGCATTTGAAAAGGAAAACGACACGGAATGGGCGTTGAAAGTCACTTCATACATCAAAGATTGCTGCAAGTGGGCGATTCAAAACAGTATTGAAGTCCTGCAGATGGATGATTTGTACTGGAAAACATTGAAAGCGGAAGCTCCGTATTGGTTTGATTCGTATTTAATCTATCTGGAGCGCAAGCGTGAGCGGCGAGATATGTTTTATCTTCCAAAGCGCAAACAGTTGAATAAACATGGTTTGATTCAAGCTATGCAGGACTTGGAAGATGATAAATTGGATATTTTGAGTATTTCAATGCCGCCAGGTACGCAAAAAACCACACTCGAAAAGTTCTTTGCATCGTGGATCATCGGTAGGCATCCGGACGATTACAGCCTGTTTTTCTCGCACAGCGGAGATATTACCCGTATGTTTTATGATGGAGTGATAGATATTACCACGAATGATGAGGAATATTGTTGGAATGAGATTTTTCCGGATGTTCACTTGGTAAGTACAGATGCCAAGAGAGAACAGATCAATTTCAACAAGTACAAGCCTTTTGCTAATCTGCAATGTACGTCTGTAGGCTCTAAAAATGCCGGTAAAGTTCGATGTAACAGGTATTTGTACTGTGATGATCTGATAGGCGGAATCGAAGAGGCCTTGAATAAGAATCAGCTTGACAAGCTGTGGCGAATATACGGAACCGATGCAAAGCAAAGAAAGCTGAATGAACAGGTAAAAGAGATACATATTGCCACGAGGTGGTCCGTACATGATGTTATTGGACGATTGAAAAGGTTATATGACGGAAATCCAAGGGCGAGGTTTATTGCAGTACCGGATATTGACCCGGAAACCGGAGAAAGCAACTTTGATTATGAATTTAATGGTATGTCCGTGAAATTCTTTAATGACCAAGCACTAACGATGGATGATATTTCGTACAAATGTTTGTACAAGAATGAGCCTATTGAGCGTGAAGGACTTCTGTATCACGAAGATGATCTGCGGAGGTATCAGTCGTTGCCACTTGGAGAACCGGATGCAATCCTTGGTATTTGCGACACAAAGGACAAGGGAAGCGATTTCTATTTCCTGCCATGTTTCAAGCAGTACGGAAGCGACTTCTATCTGATCGACTGTATTTGCAACGATAGCAGTGATTACGGTTTGCAATATGAGAGATCGGCAGATATTATTCTTGAAAATAATATGCAGCAGTGTGAATTTGAGAGCAATAACGGCGGTACGAGAGTGGCGTATGAGGTAGCAAAGATAGTTGATGAACGTGGTGGCAGGTGCAATATCACTGACAAAACCACCAGTTCAAACAAGGAAACAAAGATTATTGTCAATGCTGACTGGGTAAAGAAGCACGTTCTATTCAAGGACAAAGAAATGTACAAGCCTAAAGATGAATACGGCGTGATGATGGGGTGGCTGTTGAGTTATTCGGTTGTTGGTAAAAATCCCCATGATGATGTTCCGGATGGTTTAGCGAGTTTTGCTTTGTATGTAACGAATGGTTTTGTGTGTAAAGCACAGGTTATAAATAGCCCAATGGGATAGAGGAGTGATAGAGTGAATAAAAGACAGTTAAATCTTGAAAAATATGGTATTTCCGGCAAACGATACAAAGAACTTTGCGGATTTTGCGAGCAATATCCGGAATGGAAAAATCAGTTGAAATACAATAATGATACCGTCAAAAGCCTTGAAATAACGGACATGCCAATTTATCACAGCAATTCAGATGCTACCGGAAATTTGGCAATTAAGCGAACAGGATTGGAAGAAAAATGCCGGTTGATTGAAGAAACTGCAGAGCAGGCGGGAGAGGATTTGAGTCAATACATCATCAAGTCTGTATGCTATGAGGTCCCGGTTACATATCTGATTGTCTGTGAGGGTATGCCAATCGGAAAATCGGCATTTTATGAGATGCGCAGATATTTCTTTTATCTGCTCGATCAGAATAAGAAAATGTGAAATGCGGAAAAAAGGGACATACTTTGATGATATGATTGTATCATCGGAAAATGAGAAATGAGCCATTGGTGTAAAAGCCAGTGGCTTTTTCTATGCCATGAATTGAGGTGAGACTGTGAGCGAAAAGGAAAGAAACATTGAATATCGCGGAAGAATCAAAATTTATACGGATGTGAAAAAAATCACATCGAACAATGTTATTGATGTTCTTTCGCGCGCCATGATTAAGCATGAGCAGAACCGCACACAGATTAGATACCTCATCAATTTTGAAAAAGGCGATCAACCACTTATGCGTGAGAAGAAAGTAAGAAAAGACATTGATATTAAGTCAATTTCCAACCTTGCGCACCAGATCACAGAATTTTGGCTTGGTTATTTTTGGGGAAATCACATGGCTTTCGTTCAGAAGTCGGATAAGCACCCGAAAAACAGCAATCCAACAGATAATGATTCGGCAATCACGCTTTTGAATGAAATGTACGATGCCGAGGATATGGAAAGCAAAGACCAGTTGCTTGCCTATTATCTGGAAGTATGCGGCACTTGTTGCCAACTTATCGACATAAAGAGAAAGCCGGATGATGAAGATGCGGTATTTGACCTTGTGACGCTGAATCCGCTGTATTCATTTGTTGTCTATTCGTCAGATGCTTATGAGCGACCGATGATGGGAGTTTCGTATTCAGAGGACGAGGATGGTTCAAGAATCTTTACCTGCGTGGCTGATGATGCAATTTATGAAATCCGTGACATGGTGGAAATCGTCAATGGTGCCAAGAAAAAAGATGGCATGAAACTGAATGAATTGGAAATTCCAGTCAATCCGTTTGGTCGTGTGAACATCGTTGAATTTGAGCGTGCTACAGACCGCACAGGCGTATTTGAACGACAGCTTGATGAATTAAACGCCTTGAATATTTTGGAGTCTGATTTGTGCAATGACGTAGCACAGACCACACAGGCAAATTGGTGGGGCAATGACATTGAACTTGATAAAGACGATGACGGAAAAGTAAAAGGACCACAGGGAGGTCAATGGATTTTAACCAAAACAAACGGACAGGGTAAACAGCCAAATATCAAGGGACTTGTCCTTGACTATAACTATGATGGTGTACTTGCTAATATCCAAGCGAAACATGATGGAATTCTTGAAAGAACGTTCACACCAAAGCAGACAGAGCAAAGCGGTGGTTCTACAACCGGAGCAACAAGTCTTTCTTCTGGCTGGACTGCAACAGAAGCCGTTGCGTGCAAACAGGCGGCAATCATTAAGCGCGGTTTCAAGGAAAGAAACCGCCTTGCATTGATTGCAATTAAGAAATCTCCGGGTACAGAGCCGGACAGTCCATTGTTGGAATTGAAGAACAGCGACATTGAAATTCGACCAATCCGGCAAAAAAGCTATGATATGGCGACAAAAATTAATTCATTGGCAACGATGATTCAAAACATGGTACACCCGCGCGTGGCAATGGAAGCGATTGATTTCTTTCCAAATCTTGCTGAAGCTGTCGAAGATTCAGTTCCTAAGATGCTGGAATATCAGAAGACATTACTTGAAAGCAAAAAAACTACCAACGTGTCAAACGGAAACAATAATATGGGGCAACGAGACGCAGATAAGGAATTAAAAGCAAATGTAAACCCTGATGTGAAAAGAATTATGCAAGATTCTTCAGATCAAGTTAAAAATAGTCCCATTAAGGACTTGTAAAATTCAGTTAATCAGCACTCACAGAAATGTGGGTGTTTTTTATATCCGTCTAGGGAAAGACGTTAATATCGCACAAGACAAGGGAATGTCTATAATCACGCAAAATAACCAACTCGTAGGGAAACGAGGGTAATCAATCGCAAAGAAAGATGAGGTAACAAAATGGAAAAGAAAGAACTTTTGAAAATGAATTTGCAGCATTTTGCAGAACCGGCAGCAGAGCCACAAAAGGATGAACCAAAGCCGCCGGCACCAGAGCCGCCAAAGGACGAGCCAAAAGACGAACCGAAAAATGGTGATCCGCAGCCAAGTCTTGAAGAGCAGTTGCAGCAGATGCGTGTTGAGAATGCAAAGTTGAAAAAGGCACAGGAAGATGCCGCTACGGATGCTTCGAACTGGAAAAAGAAGTATAACGCCACTTTGAGTGATGCTGAAAAGCTGGCACAGGAAAAGGCTGATAAGGAAGCGGAAAAGGATGCAGAGCTTAACCGACTTCGCAGAGAAAGCGCCGTTTCAAAGTTCGAAAAGAATTTCTTGACACTTGGTTACTCACAGGAATTAGCACAGAAAGCTGCAGAAGCGCAGTTTGATGGCGATACAGACACACTTTTTCTTGTTCAGTCACAGGCGCAGGAAGCCATTTTAAAAGCAAAGGAAAGCGAGTGGTACAAAAACCGCCCGGAGGTAAACACCGGGGTAAGCAGTGGAAAAGAAGATCCATTCTTACAGGGATTCAATTCATAAAAAAGGAAAGTTGAGGTAAAAATATGGCAGTAGAATATGCAAGCAAGTACGCTTCGCAGGTAGACGAGCGTTTTACACTCGGTTCTCTGACAGGAGCGGCAGTAAATAACAACTATGATTTCATCGGTGTAGAGACCGTAAAAGTATATTCGGTTCCTACCGTTGGAATGAATGATTACAAGGCATCTGGTTCTAACCGTTACGGCGATCCGGACGAACTTGGAAACAACACACAGGAAATGACCCTTACGCAGGACAGATCTTTCACATTCACTATTGATCGTAAGTCCTACGATGACACACAGATGACAATGGAAGCCGGAAAAGCACTTGCACGTCAGATCAACGAGGTTGTTATTCCAGAAGTTGACATCTACCGTATCCACAAGATTTGCGCATCTGCAAAGGCCGCAAATATCGTAACCGGTGCGACCACAAAGACTAATGCATACGAGAATTTCTTATCTGTGCAGGAGAAACTTGACGATGCAAAAGTTCCTACAGGCGGACGTATTTGCCTGTGCCGTTCATCTTTTTATAAGAACATCAAGTTAGATGATGCATTCACAAAGAAGGGTGATATGGCAACGCAGATCGCAATCAACGGTGTTGTCGGTGAGGTTGATGGAGTACCTATCATTAAAGCCCCGGCGTCTTATTTCCCGGCAAATGTTGATTTTGTTATCACAAATGCAATTGTTTGTGTTGCACCTATCAAACTTGCAGAGTACAAGATTCACTCTGATGCACCGGGCATTTCCGGCTGGCTGGTAGAAGGACGTGTTCGCTATGATGCTTTCTGTCTGAATGAGAAGTTGGATGCAATCGGTGTTCATGCAACAGCAGCATTAAGCTCTATTGCAATTTCAACACCACCAACAAAGACAAAATATGCTTCTGGCGAGAAGTTTGATCCTACCGGAATGGTTGTAACTGCTACATATGGCGATTCCGGGGCAACACAGGATGTAACAAAGCATGTTACATATGCACCTGATACAATCACACAGGCTGGCAACGTCACTGTATCTTACACAGAAAACGGCGTTACAAAGACAGCAACACAGGCAGTAACACTTAATTCCTAAAGGAGTGATCGTTGAATGATTTGCTATGAAAAAGACGGCGTTCAGATGATTGTCAACGAGAACATGGTAAGGGTTATGGAATCATGCGGATACAAGAGGGTGGTTGAGAAAACCGCCCCTTCTTCCGTTCAGATTCCAGATCTGGTGCAGACAATCGAGACAAATCCGAGTGATGCCGATATGGGCGAGCCTAAAACAGGGCAAAAACAGTATCAGAGATCGGAGATTGCCAGAATGAATACGGCTGATCTTAAGGAATTGGGAAAATCCTTAGGGCTGGAAGTAACAGAGGAATCCACTGGGAAGGTGCTGAAAGAGCAGATTCTTGAAAAACTTGGTCTGTAAATGAAATGAGGTGGCAGGATGGCTGATATTGGAGAAAAGCCAAAGGATGATGCGGTAACGCTCACTCCAATGGAGAAATTCAAAGAAGATATTAAGTCGATGATAACTGAATACGATGCAGAAATCAGTGTTTCCGGTCTGACAGTAAGCCTTGCCATTGAAGCGTTTGAAACACTTAGAAATTATCCGGGTTCGTGGGACGAAGATAAGATTCTTGCGGACCTGGAAAAGAATAAAGCCAAGATTGCTATGGCTGCGATTGAGATCGATTCGAAGAGCGGGGCAGAAAATCAATTGAGCCATTCAGAGAATGGAATTTCGAGGACATTTAGCGATTGTCTTATGGCTTACAAGGGAGTTGTTGGATTTGCAAACTGTGTATAAAAAGAAAGGTTAAGGTGATCCGGTATCTCCCGACCGCAGGGTTAAGCGGTAAAGAAGATTGTGCGTGACCATTTTGCCGGTGTCGGTAATATGGTTGCAGGCGGCGCACGTTAAGTGGTGGTGGGCGGTGTGCAAAACATTCTTGTAGCAGATATCCTTTTGCAGTATAATGACAATAAGGGGGAATGTTACGAATGAAAAAGAGAGAAGCGGCAATAATTTGGGCTTTGCTTTTGGTATGTGTTTTATTTTTTGCATCACCTGTATTAATAAGAATTCCGTTTATATATAAGGTGATTTCGTGGTATTTTGATGGGTTAGAGAGTAACGATTTTAAAAGTAGTTATATGTCATCAATTGGTGTAACTATTGGTACGATAATGACTATAATGGGGACGCTGATTATACAAAAAGTGCTAGATAAAAACATCGAAAAAGAAAAAGAACTGAAAAGAAGGAGAGAGATAGAAGATAGTCTAAAAATCGTATATAATGATTTGAATAGGTCATTTGCAAAAATATTGTTTATGGAAGTTGCAATTCAAGGTGGAAGTAGCACAAGAGGAGTGTATATTGATGTTATAAGAAATACAAAATTTTATTTAGATAGTAATTGGAGAGAAAGAGTTCTTTTATTGGATGAGGTATTGGAGAAAAAAACTGTAGAAAAAATTATAGAAACATATTATAGTCTTTACAACCTTGAATATGAGGTACAGACTACACAAAAAGATGTTTTTATTCAAATGCTCATTCTGGCAATACATATAGGAGAGTTTTATGATAATGAAGCGGATGATATAAAAGAAGAGTACAAGGAACTGCTAAAAGAAATTAGTATGGTTGGAAATTTTGAGTAATATATTATAAGGATAAAATATGCGTTCACTGAAAAAGAATAAACAACCGTTCTATTACGCCACCTACGATGCCGAGAAAAAGGTATACGATCGTGACGAGGACGGAAATATCAAGTACATAGAGATTGACGGAGAGAAAAACCCTGTCGAGATAGGAACAGAACCAGGTTATAATGACCCGGTTCTTTTTTATGCCAACATTTCCGCAGGCAAGGGCGATGTGCAGGCTGACGTGTTCGGAAGTAGCGTTGACTATTCCCGGACAATTTCAACTTGTGATATGGATTGCCCGATTACCAAGCTGACACGGTTGTGGATTGGCTGTGAACCACAATACAACGAGGACGGTTCTGTGAATGGCGATAGTGCAAATTATGAGGTTGCCGCGCCGCCTGCGAAAAGTCTGAATGGGATTGTGATTGCAATTAAGGAATTACCGGAGGGATGATATGGTTTGTAGACAATGCGGGAAAGAACTTCCGAAAAATTTTACAACAAATATTTGCCTTGAATGTTCCAAAGAAAACGTAAGAAAGATTTTCAAAGAGAATCCGGAAATCAAAGATGCGTTTAAGGAATCTATTGAGGAAATGAAGAAACCGGAAAACATGAAGAAAATGGTTGATGATACCGTTAGATTCATGGGTGTCGTACAGTCTATGCAGAAGAGGTAGGTATTGTGATATGAGTAAGACCATTTCATTCGGTTTGTCTGTATCGGAAATCGACAGGGCAATCAAAGAGTTGCGAGAGTATCAAAACAGCCTTGATTCCAAGTGTCAACAGCTTTGCGAGCGTCTTTGTAACGAAGGTATTCAGATTGCACAGGCTCATATCGGCAGCAGTGGATTTGGCAAGTATATTCGCCTATCCTCTGAAATCACACCGGAAAAAGCCGGATGCAAGGCAATCTTTTTCATGGAAGATTCACAGAAGATTATAAGCCAATGGCAGAATTTGGATGGTGTGCAAAGCAAAGAAATCTCACCGGCACTCATGTTAGAGTTTGGTGCTGGACTTCCAGCACAAAATCCGGCAAACATTCCGGGTGTTGGAACTGGAACATATGGTACGCATGGAAATGAGCCGGGATGGTGGTACATGGATTTACAGGGCGAATGGCACTATTCAACCGGTGTTTCTCCCAAGATGCCTATGTACAATGCCGGCAAGGAATTGAGAGATAGAGTTGTAAGAATTACAAAGGAAGTATTCAAATAATCGTTTCTATTTGCTATAATAAAATAAAAAAGCAAAGGAGAACGAAATATGGGAAACAAAATTAGTGCCAACGAGAGTATGGATTCGATTTCAGCGTTGATGGAATACAAAAGAAATTTTTCTGCATCGCAAAAAATGCGCGTGGTTGCCGAACAAAATCATGAAATCATATTTAATAACAGGGTTATGGTAGTTATTGGCGACTATAATATTTATCAAAGAGTTGATATAATGTGGGATGATGTTGAACCAGATTATCATGACATTGGTTTGTACGGATATTATAGTACTGACTATTGCCATATGGATTATGACGACGGTGTATTAACTATCTTTGATGGAAATGGAACCGAGATCACAATTACAGAATGATAACGATTTTAAGAGAGACATTCGTCTCTCTTTTTCTATGCATATTAATGTAGGGAGTGATTAAATGGCAGGATTTGAATGGAATACGTTTTATACACACTTTGAAAAGAAAATGAAAAAAGAATATCCCAAATGCAAGGTCGGGAGGTATATTACTCCAAAGCAAGCAGATTTCCCATATTGCGATGTAGCCTTGAGTGATATATCTGGTGGAAATTATGATTTGGAAGGTAACGAGGGTTCGCAGACACCAATGATTACCATATCGGCATATGCAACCGGAAGTCTTGCGGATAACACTTGCTATTCGATTTGCAGTAAGGCGAAAGAAATTATGCTTAAGTACGGATGGCAGTGCAAAGCTGGTCCGTTGCCTGTTGCAAATGCAGCAGACCCAAACGTAAGCCGGTGGGTTGCAAGATTTCAACGCATTTATGCAGATGGAGATGAGATAAAAGAGACAAATTAAAATGGTCCCGACATAAATGTCGGGAGCACATAAATGAAACCAAGGAGCCTAATGGCTCTTATTTTTATACACCGGACACGCACTCGAGACGTGTTCGCTGACCGCGTTAGATAGCGGTAGAAAGGAAAATATTATGGCAGAAGCAGAAAAAAAAGCGGTAAACACGATTGGAACTACTTTGGAAGTAAGCGAAGATGGAACGACATGGTCAAAGTTATGCAAGATCAAGTCTTACCCGGCATTAGGTGGAGCACCGGATCAGTTAGAGACAACAGATCTGGAAGATGAATCTCAAACCTTTGTTCCTGGTGTACAGTCCATGGATGCTATGGAATTTACAGCAAATTACACTTTAGCAGCTTATACAACAGTAAAAGCAAAAGCAGGAAAAGCATTAAAGTACCGTTTGAAGATGGGAAAAGATGGAGTAGATGGCGTAGCCACATGGGATGGACAGCATGCAGTTTACATCAATGAGGGCGAGGTAAATGGCATCCGTGAGATGACCCTTTCCGTATCACCTTCCACAAAGATTTCAGTCGGCGAAGCAAGCTAAGATTGATAGGAGGAAAAGTAGCTTATGGCAACAGTAAAAATCAACAACAAAAATTACGATGTACCGGAATTAAATTTTGCTCATTCAAAGAAAATGGAGCAGATGGGATTGCCGATTGAAGGGTTGATTGATAGAAAGTATATCTTCACAGCCGCATCAGCATTTACGGCAGTTGTGGCAAACTGTGATGCTGAATATGCCGATCACTTGATTGAGCAGCATATCATGGGTGGTGGAACACTTGAAGATATTTACACAGCATATGTAAAAGCAGTGCAGGAAAGTGGTTTTTTCAAGAAACTCCTCGGTCTGGACAAAGAGGAGAAGAAACCGAGGAAGACGGAACAGAGATCATCCGAGAACAACAAGTAACATTTTCAAGTTTGATTGATGATGTATGGCTCCCGGCGGCACTCCGAATGGGAATTCCGATGGATGTGTTCTGGGAGCTTAATCCAAAGTACATGTATATGTATCAGGATAATTATATCAAAGAGAAACAGGAACAGTTAAAGCTATTGGATGTATCAGCATACTACAATGGCTTATATGTGCAGCAGGCAATCGCATCCTGTTTCAACAAACATACGAAATATCCAAAGAAACCGCTATCTTTGATTAAAAAGGAAAAGTCCTTATCACCAGAAGAGAAGTTTAAACTTTGGATAGAAGAATTCAACAGAAGATTTGATGAAAACAAGGAGTAGGCGTGTCACAGCGTCTATTTCTTTTCAAAATAATGACATATGAGTTTTTCTTTGTTATAATTACAAAAAAACAAAGGAGAAAGCACGTATGGGAAAATTAAAAGAAAGTGTTGAAGATTTAACAGGTGCTGCAGTAGGTCCGGTATTGGATGTACTGTCAGATATTTTTATTGATGGTGTTGCAGGTTCTGTTATTCCGGGTGCAGGAAATATGATTTTAGCATATAAACAAAATAGAATGGAAAGACGAGTAGAAGAAACTCTAAAAATGCTTGTGGAAAGACAAGATGAGTTTAACGATGCCGTAAATAGTTTGGAAGATGAGATTGCAAAGAAAGACGTTGAGGGAAAATACTTTGAGATGCTAATGGATTATTCTCTTGATGAACCACAGGAAGAGAAAATTAAGTATCTTGTTAATGGATATATCAACGTGGCTAGGATCCCACATCCACAAGAGGATGTTGTCCGTAGTTTCTATGACACATTGGAGCAGATGAATCTATTAGATATAAGGGTATTCAGACTGTATAATCCATTCAATAATAATAATGACAATGCATATGCAGTTATGCAGGACTATAAAATAGACGAATATCAGTACAACATGGTACGCGAAAAACTCGCTAGGTTGGGATTGATTTATTCAAAAAATGATTTGCAAAGAGACGAAAATACGGATGCAATCGTTTCTTACTTAGAAGATTTGAGCAAGGGTAAAAAGGCAAAACTAAAAGCAAAGAAGATATCAAGAAGCGAATCATATCGTATGTCTGGTTACGGAAATCGTTTTGTAAAATTCATCGAATCAGAATATGATGGAGAAGTCGACAATTGTGAAGCACAGGAAGATTTTGATAATTTTTTGTAAGAATGTATATATGCCTTATGACGAGGAAGCCTGCTAGAAATAGCGGGTTTCCTTTTTATGGAAGATGATGTATAATCTTCTAATAAGAAGGTAGGGTGTGTTATGGCATTGATTAAATGTCCAGAATGTGGAAAGGAAATATCTGATAAATCAAGGGTATGCATTCATTGTGGTTATCCGATGGAAGAAATTAAGCCTTTGGAAAAACCAACAAATATTGTTGAGGAAGAGATAGAGCCAATTCCAGAGTGGGATAGCGAAGATAATATTTTCTTGGATTGCAAAGATGGTAAATATATAAAAATCGAGAATGGAGTTATGACGGTTGAGCTTTGGGGAAATCAAAGAGCAAAAGATATAATTCATAATTTTTCATTACAGTATTATGGTGTTTCGATGGGTTTCAATATTGGAATGTCGTTGCTAAATGTGAGTCAAGGTTTTTATACAGGAGTGTTTGATGTTGTTACAAGGAAGAAGCTAGACGATTTTAATAAATTTAAAGATATAATGAGCAAATACAATTTGTTTAAAGATAGAAGTCGCTTTAGCGAAATATATAAACAAACAGATGAAGAGCGGAAAATAACTGATGTCAAAAGGGAGAAGTATAGACAAATAGAACGTGCAAGAGCAGAGGAAGAAGAGCAACAACGAATGCAACGATTAGCAAGTCAGCAAGAAAAAAGTATATCGCAACATGGCAAAATGCCCACGTTGTGGTTCTACATCATTGTCCTACGATACGAAGAAACTTAGCATCGGCAGAACATTGGTGGGGGATGCAATAGCAGGAGCACCCGGAGCAGTTTTAGGCGGGTTGAGCAGCAAGAAAGGTTATGCGATTTGCTTGAATTGCGGTAAGAAGTGGAAAGTTTAATTAAAGAATAAGTATAGTTATAAAGCACTTATCCAAAAGGATAGGTGCTTTTCTTATACCTTTACCGGTTGCCGAGTAGACGGCAGCTGCTAACCAAAACAGTTATAAGGTGGTGGAAGCATGGGAGCAGAGATTGATCGCTTAGACATAAATATTGAAACACAGTCCACAAAAGCTGTTGCAGCACTTGATACATTGATAAAAAAGTTGGAAAGTGTAAGTGCATCAGTTGGAAAAATAAATGGAAGCAATTTAGCTAGTTTTGCAAATGGAATTGAGAAAATTTGTAAGGCGAGCTCTGGAATGTCAACAATTAATGCTAATAGCTTCAAGCATCTCGCCGATGGTATAAAAGCAATCAGCGGTATTCCTACTTCAAATATGCTAAAAACAGCAGTGAATATTCGTGTTTTAGCATCTGGAATGAATAAATTAGGTGCTGTTTCTCAAAATGCCAAGGATTTAGGAAATGTGGCTAATAACATATCTAAACTGGGTGGAAAAAACATTGATAAAGCTATTGAAAATATGCCGAGGATTTCAAAGGCTTTAAATGAAATGATGTCCACTTTATCAAAAGCACCTGTTGTTAGTGAAAATCTAATTCAGATGACGAATGCAATTGCAAACCTGTCATCTCAAGGAGCAAGAGCTGGTTCAATCTCTGGTGCAGTTAGTAGTGATGCAGAAAAGAAAACATCATTATTCTCGGGAGCATTTAGCAAACTTGCATCATCAATTAGAAACTCTCATAAAGGATTAAAGAGTTTTGCTGAATTATCAGGGTCATTTTATGCGAATTTTTATCCGATAATTCGTGGATTTAAAAGAGCATGGAAATCTGTAGAGTCCTCAATGGATTTCCTTGAGACTGTAAACTATTTTGAAGTAGCAATGCGTAAATTAGGAGACGATGCAGCTTCAAATTGGCAACAGGCAGGATATGACTCAGCGGAATCTTATGCAAATTCATTTTCTGACAGAGCAAAGCAACTTACAGCCAAAATGACAGGTTACGAAATTGATTCAGATGGTAATGCCACATATACAGGCAAGAAAAATCTCGGAATGAATCCTAATACCGTAATGAATTATCAGGCAATGTTTGCACAGGTGTCAGAATCAATCGGTGTAGCAGAAGAAAGTGCTTTGAATTTTTCCAATGCTCTTACTATGCTTGGTACTGACTGGGCATCCTTAAGAAACACTACATTTGAACAGTCTTTTGAAAAGTTTGCATCTGCATTGGCAGGACAGAGCCGTGCGGTGCGTGCTTTTGGTATCGATATTACAAATGCTACATTGCAGGAATACGCGTATAAATATGGATTATCTACGGCTGTTTCCGAAATGAATCAGGCAACAAAAGCACAGTTACGTTTACTCGCCATGTTAGACCAGTCTAAGGTTGCATTTGGAGATATGGCAAATACTATGAATTCTCCATCTAATCAGTTGAGAATGCTTCAGCAGAATTTTGCTAATTTAGCAAGAACAATCGGAAACCTGTTTTTACCAATTGTAGAAAAAGTGCTGCCGTATATTAATGGTCTAGTAATGGCGTTACAACGACTGTTTGCCTGGATTGGTAGCTTATTAGGTATTGAGTTCAAATCCATTAACTCGTCTATGGGCGGAGCAGATAATGGAATGGAGAATTTCGTAAGTGATACGGAAGATGCAGGGGACGCATTGACAGACGCGGACAAAGCAGCGAAAAAACTAAAGAATACAGTGCTTGGATTTGATGAACTCAATCAGCTTAATGATAATTCAGATTCATCTTCTGGCAGTTCAAAAAATTCCGGTAGTAACGCGGGCGGTGGTTCGCCAATCTTAGACGAGGCAATAGCAAAAGCATTAGAAGAATATCAGAAAGCATGGGATGAAGCCTTTGCTCGTATGGATAACAAGGCACAGGAAGTAGCTGATCGAATCTGTGATGCATTTAAAAAGGGAGATTACAAAGGAATTGGAACCTATATCAGCAATGGAATAACAAATGCCCTAGAAAGCATCCAGTGGGACAAGGTATATAAAGTTGCAAGTAATTTTGGTACAGGACTTGCACAGTTCCTAAATGGATTGATTACACCGGAATTATTTAGTGCATTAGGTGGTACAATTGCAGGATCTTTAAATACAGCTGTTTATGCGGCACTTTCCTTTGGAGAGACCTTTGATTGGACAAATCTAGGAGAATCCATCGCAGCAGGAGTCAACCGGTTTTTTAAAGATTTTGATTTCAAAGCATTGGCAGAAACATTGAATGTATGGGCAAAGGGACTCATAGATGCACTTACTACAGCATTAAGAAAAACAGATTGGAAAAAGATAGGACAATCTATTGCAACATTCATTAGCGAAATAGATTTTTTGAGTATTGCATGGAAACTTGATAAGCTCGCACTTAGTCTAATCAGTGCTATTGGAGATACCATAACGGGATTTGTAGAGACAGCTCCAATTGAGTCCGCTATCGTGGCACTTTTCATGGGATTGAAATTTAGTGGTCTGGGTGGAAAGCTGGGAGGACTTATTGCACAAAGACTTGCAGAGCAAGGAATCACATTGAGAAAAGTAGTGATAGGATTGGGACTTGGATTAGCCACATTCAAATTAGCTGATTCCAATAATAAAATATCTAATCTTATTGGTGCTCCAATCACAGCATTTTTAGCGTCTCACACCATGACTGGAAAGATGAAACTTTCTCTAAAAGTTGCAGCTATTACGCTAGCATGGGAAGGTGGAGAAAACCTTGGAAAATTAATAGGAGAAAAACTTTTCCCGAAGGACAAAGATTACTATAAGGATTTCAAATGGTTTGGAGACGGTGGATTTTTTGATACATTTCTCTCTTCTATAGAAGATGGCTCCTATAGTGAAGCAATGGCACTATGGAAACAAGACATTGATGATTGGTGGGAGCCTTGGAACGAAAAAGCCAAAGAAATGGAGCGAAAGAATGATGAGATCTTTGGGGAACTCAAAAGCACAGTAGAAACTAAGTGGAATGAAATTGTAAACTTCTGGGAAAAAAAGAAACCACTTAAAGAGATAAAAGCAACTTGTGAAGAATTTAAGAAAAAAGTAAAAAAGAAGTGGTCAAGTGTAACAGATTACTGGAAAAGCAAGCACCCTCTTGAGGAAATTAAGACCACATGCCAGAACATCAAAGAAAAGGTCCGTGAAAAGTGGAATAAAGCCATTGATTACTGGAAAACCAAAAGAGCATTAAGCGAGGTTAAGACCACATATCAGAACATCAAAGAAAAGGTCCGTGAAAAGTGGAATAAAGCCATTGATTACTGGAAAACCAAAAGAGCATTAAGCGAGGTTAAGACCACATATCAGAACATCAAAGAAAAATTAAGAGAAAAGTGGAATACGGCTCGTACTTGGTGGAACGATAAGAAACCAAGTTTAAAAAAGATATCTGCGGAGTTTCCAGACATATTAGGAGGATTAAGGGAAAAATGGACTGCAATGAAACGCTGGTGGGATGGCTTAGGACTTAAATTCCCATCAATTAGTATTGGAAAATTCCATATTGAATATGACAAGGATGGATTTGCGTCAAAATTATGGAAAACGTTTGGTTTTGACGGAACACCAAATATATCCTTTTATGCTGGCGGTGGATTCCCCGAGACAGGCGAGCTGTTTATGGCTCGTGAGAATGGTATTAACGAAATGGTCGGAAAGATTGGTAATCGTTCAACTGTTGCCAACAACGATCAGATTGTAGAAGCGGTATCTGCCGGAGTTGCAGACGGTGTTATGCAAGCCATGATGGCAGTCATGGGTGGTTCACAGCAGAATCAAGCACCAGTAATTGAAAATGTATTTAAGGTTGATAGTGAAACCTTATACAGAATGACACAGAAAGGAAAGGCAAAATACGATAGTAGATACCATGTAGTAACAGAGTTTTAAGGCATCATATCATGGGATGTCTCTATTATATGGACATTTCCCGGCTATTTACGATAGATAGTCGCGAACCTAAAAGAATTGTAGGTGGTTAATCATATGGCAATGATTTCGGTAAATGGGACGGCAATAAAAACGCCGTCCTCTTTTAGTTGGGGGTTGCAGGATGTATCAGATAGTGCGTCCGGCAGAACACAGGACACGATCATGCACAAGAATAGAGTAGGACAGAAAAGGAAAATTGCTCTTGGCTGGAATAATCCGACCAAAGAAGAAGCGGCGGCTATATTGCAGGCATTTAATCCGGAATACATAAATGTCACTTATCCGGATGCCATGAGCGGTACGGATGAAACAAGAGAATTTTACGTTGGTGACAGATCAGCACCAATGAAGATGTGGACTGTTAAAAAGAAAATCTACTCACAAATCAGTTTCGATATTATTGAGAGGTAGGTGGTCAAGTTGCTTGATGTATCAACAGAATTTAAAAATGAGCTGTTTAATGATAATCGAGATTTTCTTCCGTTCTTAGATATTACGCTACGGAACGGGAAAGTTTTGAATTTAACAAGGAAAGATGTGTGGCAAAATTCCATGAGCATTGAAGATGCAACGTCGGCAGGCAATACATTTACGATCGGTGCTGCAGTTACAGGTAAATTGACCGTTACGCTTAATAATATCTACGATGATTTCAGCGAATATGATTTTTCGGATGCTACCGTAGTTGCTTATGTGGGATTACAACTATCTAACGCATTGGAAAAGGTTAGAGTTGGCACGTTTGTTGTGGATGAGCCAAGCTATGATGGCTCTACGATAAGCCTGACTTTTCTTGATAATATGGTTAAATTTGATAAACCATATAGCAAAAGTACCTTGCAATACCCGGCAACATTAGGTCAAATTCTTGCAGATGCTTGTAATTGTTGCGGTGTCTCACTACAGTCTGCAAATTTTCCAAACAAGGGATATGTGGTCAAAAATCGTCCTAAGGACGATGCGTTAACCTTTGGAGATATCATTGCGTGCGTAGCACAGGTGGCAGGATGTTGGGCGAAAATGGATGTCTATGGAAGACTGAAACTTGGTTGGTACAATATGTCTGTTTTTGAGAAAAACGCTAATTTGAATGGTGGTACATTTGAAACTAGCACAACTCCATATTCGGATGGAGACACAGTAGACGGTGGTAATTTTAAAGATTACTCATCTGGTGCATCAATGGATGGTGGAACATTTGTTGATCAGAAAGCATACCATCATATTTTTTCAACAAAGACATTTACGATGTCTACCGATGACGCGGTAATCACAGGAATTAGGGTTACAGAAGAGTTTGAGGAAACAGAAACCGATAAACCGGCAACAAGGCTGGTTGGAAACGAGGGGTATGTAGTAGAAGTTTCCGGAAATGCACTTATTCAAAAAGGAGCAGCACAGACTGTAGCAAATTATCTTTATAATCGCATAGGTGGTATGAGATTTAGACCGCTTGAGGTAGAATGTCTTACCAATCCAGCTATTGAAGCCGGAGATATAGCCTATGTGACGGACCGAAAACAGAACAGTTACCAAACGTTTATATCAACGAGAGAGTTCCATCTTGGAGGTACGGAAAAGATTGTATGCGATGCAGAAACGCCACTCAAGAACAGTCAAACAAGATTTTCAGAAATGACAAAAGCTGTTGTTAAGGCACGAAAACAAACACAAAGGCAATTAAGCACATACGATTTAGCTGTCCGGCAATTAACAAATCTTATGACACAATCTTTTGGTGTATTCAAATCAGAGGAAGTGTTAGAGGATGGCAGTATTATTTATTATATGCATAACAAGCCGGAGCGAGCGAAAAGTTCTACCATTTGGAAAATGACAGCAGATGCATTTGCAGTATCTACAGATGGTGGACAGACGTGGAATGCCGGAATAGATTCACAGGGGAATGCGGTAGTGAGTGTATTAAATGCTATCGGAATTAATGCTGATTGGATTAATGCAGGTAGTATGCTGATTGGTGGGGCATATAGAAATCAAGATGGTACAATAACCGTGTGCGACGCAAGCAATAATACAATTTTCAAGATTAGTAAGAATGGGATTATTATTGAAACAGAAAATTTCAAGGTAGCACAGAGTGGAAACATTGAAGTTACTGGAAAACTGGTAGGAATGGATAAAATATATCTTAGAAATACGGCGCAGGGAGTAGATAAGCCGGTCATCCGCTATCAATACGCAACAGAAGACTCACAATATCAGTTCTTAACACCGGACGGAGAAGTTTTTTTAGAAACATCGCAACAGGGAAGACCGCTGTTCTTTCCGCTGTTAACAGGTTTTGAATGCGCGGTAATTAGAAAACTGGACTACACAAGTCTGGATTTTGCTACAACAAAGGGGACATATACCACAGAAGCAGGATACACCGTAGTAGATGTAAGAAATTATGTTGTAAGTGGAACGGTAAGAGCATCTGGCGCGTTTATAGAAATTACAGGTAAGATAAATCTAAAATCTTTAGAAGCAGGACAAAAAATAGAATACGACCTTGCTAATTCCGCTATGGAAACAATGCCAATACCAAGCGGCTATTTGCCGAAACACGACAGCGTGCAAACAATTGCCGTGATTGGGACAAGGGTCATTTATATAAGGCTAAATAAAGAAGGAGTGTTGCTTATGAGAAATTGTGGTGAAAAATATGAAAACACAAATGGCACGGACATACACTTTAGATTTGACTACACGTTGATTTAGCAAAGGAGAGCGAGAATGGCAATTCAAGTACGAAGGGGAGTAAAGGATGATTTTGACCCAACTAAGATGCTACCCGGTGAATGGGCGGTTTCTATTGATACCGATACAAACAATCAGATCGTATGGATGTGTTTTAAAGCAGGCGTTGTGAAACGTATGGGCACCTATGAGGATTTTAAAGCACAAATAAAAGATGCGACTAAGGATATTCGAGATGAATACATGGAAGAATTTAATGTGCTTCTCGACCAAATCGAATCACTTGCAGAAGAAACAAGTACAAATGCAAATACAGTGATTCAGATAAAGAATGACTGTGTAAACACTTATCTGCCACAGATGCAGGGATATGTGAATAGTGCTTTATTATCTAAGAATAGTGCTTTGGCAAGTGCGACAGAAGCTAAAAGTTACGCAATTGGCGGAACGGATTCAAGAGCAGGCGAAGATATAGATAACAGCAAGTATTACAGTGAGAAGTCACAAGCAAGTAGTCAAACAGCACAGGCATATGCAACACAGGCAGAATCGGCAAGTGACGAGATTGTAAATCGTATTGATGAAGCAATATCGCAGAATGTTCCGCAATTTACAATTGATTTTACGACTGGACACTTAAAGTATCAAGGCGGTCGGTTTGATTTTTCAGTAAATGAGGCAGGACACTTATTATGGGAGGTAACTGTTTAATGAATGATGCAGGAAAAGTAGCGTTTACCCCTAAAGGGGCTTATAACAATACAGTCACATATGAATACTTAGATACGGTCGTATATGACGGGAATTCATATGCCGCACTCAAGACAACAACAGGTAACACACCGACAGATGACAGCGAATATTGGAAATTGCTTGTAAGAGGGGGCAGTTCCGTACCGATTGCAACAGAAGATATCAATGGAGTAGTAAAAGCCAGTGAAGATATTGGCGTAGATTCAAATGCAAAGATGGTTCTCAAAACAGATTATACAGAGCAGACGGAATTAACTGAAATCGAAAGTGGAGAAACAAGAAAAACATTTTTTGGAAAGATTGCAAAAGCTATAAGCACATTAGTCAATCATATAAATATAAATGCAACATCTGCAAAAGCAGGTCATGTTAAGCTATCAAACTCATCCGCGGTCACGGACAGCACCGGATTGGCACTACCAGTTACCGAGAAAAATGCAAGTATAAGAGGGACGTTAGCCTATATGTTAGCCAATTTTAGCGGGAAATTAAATTTAATATGGTACAACACGGGAAGTAATTTTACGACTGATGATGATGCTACAGCCTTAAACGGATACAGAATCACAGCTCCTGAAGAATATATGATGTTTTTAATTTACTCAACGGCTGGAAACGTCTCTGTTTTGGGAAACTGGGACAACTGTGTTTCATATTTAAACCAATTTTTAAATGTATATAGTGATAACGAATATGCGACCGCAATTGCTTATCGAAAAGTAACTTTAGAAATCGCGCACGTCAGCTCCGGGGGCTATTTTAAAAATATAGTCTTTGATAAAGCCTATTATAAGGGCGTGGCAGCTAACAGTTCGACAAAACCTTATAACGGCAGTTGCGTACCGCTTAGGATTTACGGCATTAGAAAATAGGAGGTAGAAATCATGGAATTTATTAAAGCAAATGGCGTAGAGTACGCCTGCAAAGCAGTAGTCACAGGGATTAGCAGCATTACATTTTCGATGGAAGGACAGGCAGTATCAGACATTGAGAAAGCCTTTCGTCAGGTCACAGAGCTTACCGTAGCAGGAGAAGATAAAGAGGTTTACGGTACATACGAGCATCTGTCCTTTGAATCTGCCACCGTCTATGGGGACGGCAGTACTATGGTGACCATGCATATTAAATTGGACACAGAACTTCGTTTAGAAAGCCTTGAACAGACACAGGCAGAGCAGGACGAGGTTTTAGCAGAGTTGTTAGGGGGTGAAGTATAATGAGTAACGCAGCGAAAAACATCATGCTCCGTGTCATCCGCCGGAGAATGGCAGAGGGCGAAGAACTTGAGGATATCTTAGCCGGTTATCCAAAGCTGACGGATGCAGAGAAAGAAGAATTAAGAGCAGCGATCACAGATTAGAGCCTAAGCGCCTTGTATCAGAAGATACAGGGCGTTTTTGTATAAAAAGAAG
>OLNW01001426.1_pt1 | contig 23591 bp, 18 predicted proteins | sample 1672121 | NCBI WGS metagenome assembly OLNW01 (sample SAMEA3136648, study PRJEB25190) | human gut metagenome
GAGGCTGCAAAAGTCGTGAAAATGATTTTTCGGATGGCAGCGGAAGGAACAAGTTTTGCGGATATTACAAGGGAATTGAACGGACAGGCGATTGCCACTTGTGATGAGCAGAAATTATCAAGAGGGGATCAGGTGCAGTTCCAGAGGTTTGACACGATCAAAAAGAAACACTGGAGCCCTACGACAGTAGCGGCAATTGTCCGGGATGAGATTTATATTGGAACCAGAATCTGGGGAAAAACACGTTGCAGTATGCATACCGGTCATAAAGCAGTTCTGAATGATGAAACAGAATGGGTTCGCCTGGAAAATCATCATACGGCAATTATAGACAGGGCATTGTTTGAAAAAGCAAATGAAATGCATCCGAAAAAGAAGAGAAGTGTTGCGGAATCACGTACCAATTTTACTCTGGAAAGACGTAAAAAACAGCCGGCATTGTTGCTATGTGCTAACTGCGGGCATTCTCTGCTAAAAGAAACAGAGCATTTGCTGAAATGTTCAGATGCCCGAACCAATGGAGATCCTGTGTGTCGAAGTCTGGTGATCCGGCGGGAACCGTTGGAGGAGAATATCCTTGGGCTTGTTCATCAGTATGCAGCGTCAATGTTGGAAAAAGAAAAGAAAGTATCTTCCAACAGGCAATGCGACGACAAAGAGATCAATACCGCAGAATTGCAAAAACAGAGCCGACAGTTGACCTCGGAAAAGATGAAACTCTATGATGATTACAAAGATGGTCGTATAGATCGTGATTCGTATAAGCAGAGAGCAGGAAAGATAAGTGTACAGCTGGAGGAAATAAAACGAAAGATAGAAGATGCGGAGAATAGTAAAAAGCTTCTTGAACAAAATGAACTTTCTGATAAAATAAAACTAAAAGATTTCTTGGGAATTCAGAAGTTCGATACAGAGAAGCTGCGTGAGATTATCAAGGTGATCCGTGTTCATAGTCAGGATGAAATCGAAATCGAATGGAATTTTGACGATATTTTTTCAGAATAGAGGTAACTTGAGCAGGACAAGAATGACTTACCAGAAGATAATAAAGGTGCTGGGACTACCTGATGGAAGCGTCAGATAGTCTTCGGCAGAAAAAAATAAAATTTTTTTTGTCCTATACTTGACACATCCACATACATTGAGACATTCTTTTGCAGTACATATGCTTCAGAATGGAGCTGATATCAAGAGCGTACAGGAAATGCTCGGACATTCGGATATCTCTTCCACCCAGATTTATCTCGGGATGAATGTAGCCAGGATGAGAGATGTTTATATGAAAGCACATCCGCGTCATTAAGTGGATCGTCAATAAAACAGAAAGACCGTGAATACAGAACTTATATAAAGAAGAGTCTGTATTACGGTCTTTTTACTTTAATAATAAAGCCAAAAATGAATTCAGTTTTAGCAGAGCTCTGCGATGGTGTAGAGAAGTTTCTCGGATTCTTCCCATCCGAGACATGGATCGGTAATGGATTTACCATAAATATGATCACAGCCAATCTTCTGATTACCTGGTTCAATATAGCTTTCAATCATCAGTCCTTTGACCAGCTTGTGAAGTTCTGGATCAACAATGCGGCTGTGCAGGATTTCTTTGGCAATACGAACCTGCTGTTCATACTGTTTGTTGGAGTTGGAATGGTTGGTATCTACAATGACAGCAGGATTTTTGAGATCTTTTTCCTGATATTTGTCAAGAAGAAGACGAAGATCCTCATAATGATAGTTTGGCATTGCCTCACCATGTTTGTTGACAGCACCACGCAGAATTGTATGTGCGAGGGGATTTCCGTCTGTCTCTACTTCCCAGCTTCTGTAGATGAAACGATGAGAAGCCTGAGCTGCAACAACAGAATTTATCATAACACTGAAATCACCGCTGGTAGGATTTTTCATTCCGGCAGGGATATCCATACCGCTGACAGTCAGACGATGCTGCTGATCCTCAACAGAACGTGCACCCACTGCAACGTAGGAAAGAATGTCGGAGAGATAACGATAGTTTTCAGGATAGAGCATCTCATCCGCACAGGTAAAACCACTTTCCTGAATTGCATGAATATGCATCTTGCGGATTGCTATCAGTCCTGCCAGCATATCAGGTGCCTTTTCTGGATCAGGCTGATGGACCATACCTTTGTAACCCTCGCCTGTAGTACGTGGTTTATTCGTATAAACGCGAGGAATGATCAGAACCTTATCTGCTATTTTGTCCTGTACTTTGCGAAGGCGAAGAAGATAATCGCAGACCGCATCCTCATTATCAGCAGAACATGGACCAATGATCGCAAGAAATTTATCTGATTTCCCGGTAAAGACATCACGGATTTCCTGATCACGTTTCTCTTTTAAGGCCTGGATCTCAGCATCGATAGGGTACTGATTGCGAATCTCAGCAGGCGTAGGTAATTTTTTGATAAAATTAAATGCCATGTGTTCCTCCTTTGTGTGTTTTTATGCAACACCTTGTAATACAATACTCCAGTATCAGTGGAGAACCGGAGTTCTTTTGTTTAAAATTAAAGTATACAACGCTTTATTATAAACGATTCAAAACTTCTTGTCGATAGGAAATGCTTTGGAATTTTGCATAAGCAACGCATAAATATGAAGCCCGCTTAAAAGAATCTCGCTGAAGAGGATTCCGTACAGATAGCCGCGGATCCCGTAAACCGGAATTGCAAATACTACAAAAAGAATACGGGTCAAAATCCCGGCGGCACTATGAACAAGGCTTCGTCCGGTCTGCCCAAGCCCATGTAGGATGCTTGTCAGAGTTGTATTCAGGTACAAAAAGGGGCAGATAAAAGAGAGGGTCTGTATATAAGCTCCGGCAGTCGGACTTTGAAAAAGAAGATCCCCTATAAAGGCTCCGGCACAATAAAAAATAAGAGTACAGATGCAGCCGAGCAGCAGGCTGGCCCGAAGTGTCTGAACAGTAATATAATGTATCCTTTTTTGGTATCCGAGAGCCTGCATTTCTGCGACAGAAGGCATGAGCATTACGGAGGCAGAGTTGGTGATCGTGGCAGGAAACAGGATACAGGGAAGTGCGAGTCCGGTAAAAATACCGTAGATGCTGAGTGCTTCGCTGGAAGAAACTCCATACATCTGAAGCCTTTGCGGAATCAAAACGACTTCAATAGCGGCAAGCACGGAGAGAAGAAGCCGATTCACCGTAACAGGAAAGGCAGTACGGAGGATTTCATGTAAATCCGAAAAAGGTTTTGTAATCTGAAAAATCCTGTGCGAGCAGCTGCGAAAGTGAAGTGAGAGAACAAGCAGCGAAAGGATAGAGGCGGCGAGCTCTGAAGCAAGTGTGCCGCCGACAGCAATCATGGCGGTCACGGGAAGATTATTGGAAACACAGATCAGATACAGAAGGAAAGAAGAACCGACACGCACAAGCTGCTCAACAAACTGCATGCCGGATGGAAAAGCGGCTTTTTTGCGGGCAAAATAATAACTGTTGATACAGGAATGAAGAACAGCCAAAGGCAGGCTGAAAGCAAGAATGCGCAGGAGCTCTTCTGTACGTACTTCTCTGAGAATCTGTACAGCAAAAAAATCGGCTTTCAGAAACAACAGGGAAGAAGCCACACAGGAGAATAAAAAAGCAAGAAGCGTTCCAAGACAGAAGAAATCACGGGCTTTTTTGTGTTCTTCGGTTGCAAAGTGAGCGGCGATCAGACGCGAAAGGGCGGTCTGTATACCAGAAGAGGTTATGGCGAGCAGGAGAGTCTGGAGAGGGAGAACAAGCTGAAACAGGCCAATTCCCTCTGCACCAATTGTATGAGACAGGAATATCCTATAAAAAAAGCCCATAATGCGGCTTAAAAGTCCGGCGCAGGTGAGAAGAAAAGTTCCCCTGAAAAAAGTTTTTTTCGACATACAGAATACCTGGAGCTTTTTTGTCAGTATATGCGTAAAACTACCTTGACAGAACAAATGTATTCTGTTAAAGTAGGTTTTGAAATAAATCCGACTAAAACACTGGGAATTATGAAGAGGTGAGTGGATGAAACTGTCAACAAGAGCAAGATACGGTCTCAAAGCTTTGATTGATCTGGGTCTGCATTGTGAAACAGAAGCCGTTTCCATTCAGAGTATTGCGGTCAGACAGAATATCTCCGACAGTTATCTTGAGCAGCTTATGGCGAAACTCAAGAAGGCAGGTCTGGTAGAGAGCACCAGGGGAGCTGGCGGAGGCTACAGGCTTGGACGTCCGGCAGCAGAGATTTCTGTGGGTGATGTCCTGAGAGTGCTGGAGGGAAGTCTGGAGGCAGCGCAGTGTTCCGGAATGGAGGATGAGAGCACCTGTGAGAATCATGACATCTGCGTGACGAAATATGTGTGGAAACGGATCAATGACAGTATCACACAGGCAGTGGATACCATGATGCTGGATCAGTTGATAGACGAAAGCCGGAAAAAACAAAAGGAAAAGATCTAAAATTCATTTTTTATCAGGAGGAAAAAACATGAATAAATTAATATATCTGGATAATGCGGCAACAACCAAAACTGCACCGGAAGTTCTTGAGGCAATGCTTCCGTACTTTTCCGAGTACTATGGAAACCCGTCCAGTATTTATGATTTTGGACAGAAGAGCAAAGAGGCAGTGACAAGAGGAAGACAGCAGATAGCGGATGTCCTGAATGCCAAAAAAGAAGAAATCTACTTTACAGCAGGCGGAAGCGAGGCTGACAACTGGGCACTCAAGGCAACCTTTGAAGCATATAAATCCAAAGGAAATCATATCATCACAACCAAGATCGAGCATCATGCAATCCTGCACACCTGTGAATATCTTGAGAAGGAAAGAGGAGCAAAGATCACCTATCTCGATGTAGATGAGAATGGTATTGTCCGTCTTGATGAACTGGAGAAAGCGATCACACCGGAGACAATTCTGATTTCTGTTATGTTTGCAAACAACGAGATCGGTTCTATTCAGCCAATCAAAGAAATCGGACGTATTGCCAGAGAACATGGCATCCTGTTCCACACAGATGCAGTTCAGGCATTCTGCCAGGTTCCGATTGATGTAGATGAGTGTAATATTGATATGTTAAGTTCCAGTGGTCACAAGATCAACGGACCAAAGGGAATCGGTTTCCTTTACATCCGTAAGGGCGTTAAGATCAGATCCTTTGTACATGGCGGAGCTCAGGAGCGTAAACGTCGTGCAGGTACAGAGAATGTTCCGGGAATCGTAGGATACGGTGCAGCAGCAGAGCGTGCAATGAAAAACATGAAAGAGCGTACAGACAGAGAAATCGAACTGAGAGATTATCTGATCGGACGTATCACCAGAGAAATCCCATATGTAAGACTGAATGGTGACAGAGTAAGACGTCTTCCGAATAACGTAAATGTAAGTTTCCAGTTTATCGAAGGTGAGTCCATGCTCCTGATGCTTGATCAGAACGGTATCTGCGGTTCAAGTGGGTCTGCCTGTACATCAGGTTCTCTGGATCCATCCCATGTACTTCTTGCGATCGGACTGCCTCATGAGATCGCACACGGTTCTCTGAGACTTACCCTGAGCGAGGAGACAACAAAAGAAGATCTTGACTTCACAGTAGATAAACTGAAAGAAATCGTACAGAATCTGAGAAGTATGTCTCCACTGTATGAAGATTTTATCAAAAACCAGAAATAATAATTAATGAAAAACAGAAACAGGAGGAATAAATATTATGTACAGCGAAAAAGTTATGGATCATTTTCAGCATCCAAGAAATGTAGGAGAAATTGAGGACGCAAGCGGTGTAGGAACAGTCGGAAACGCAAAATGCGGTGATATCATGAGAATGTTTCTGGACATTGATGACGAGACACATATCATCAAAGAATGCAAATTCAAAACATTTGGCTGTGGTGCAGCGGTTGCAACCAGCAGTATGGCAACAGAGATGGTAAAGGGCAAAACCATCGAAGAAGCAATGCAGATCACAAATAAAGCCGTTATGGAAGCGCTTGACGGACTTCCGCCGGTCAAAGTACACTGTTCTCTTCTTGCAGAAGAAGCAATCCACGCAGCACTGTGGGATTATGCAGAGAAACATGGTATTGTGATCGAAGGTCTGGACAAACCAAAGTCAGACATCAGCGAAGGCGAGGAAGAAGAAGAGTACTAAGAAACAACGGCTGTGAGGGGGAAACATAAATTTGAGGCCACTGTCTGCAGGAAATGTTCCGAGAGATGTTTTTGCATACAGATAAATTGTGAGGTGAAATGTTGACAGGACTTACAGACGAACAGGTAAATGAGCGGATCGAGCAGGGCAAGGTTAATGCGGATGAAAATCCAAACACCAGGACATATAAACAGATCGTCAGAGAGAATACGCTGACCTTCTTTAACTTTTTGAACCTGGTACTTCTGGTACTTGTACTGTTGGTCGGTTCATATAAGAATGCATTTTTTGTATGTATCATTATTATCAATACACTGATTGGAATTGCACAGGAAATCCGTGCAAAGAAGACCATTGACAAGCTGGCGATTCTGACCGCGAAGAAATCAATTGTCATTCGTGAGGGAAAGAAGTGGACTGTCCCGACAGAGGAACTGGTTCTTGATGATCTGGTCTGTCTTAAGACCGGTGATCAGGTTCCGGCAGATGCAAAGGTACTGGAAGGCAGTGTAGAGGTAAACGAATCACTTCTGACAGGTGAATCAGATAACCTTCCAAAGAATGTAGGAGATGAACTTTTTTCAGGAAGCTTTGTAACAGCAGGAGAGGCCTGCTGTCAGATCATTCATGTCGGCAAGGATAACTATGCAGCACAGATCACCAGCGAAGCAAAGGAATTCAAGCGTCACAATTCAGAACTTAAGAATTCTCTGAATGCGATTCTGAAAGTGATCAGTATCATTATCGTGCCGCTGGGAGCACTGCTGTTTTATAAACAGTACTATATTGTAGGAAATACGTTCAAGGCTTCTGTTGTGAGTATGGTCGCAGGTGTTCTGGGAATGATCCCGGAAGGTCTGGTACTCCTCACCAGTGTGGCATTGACACTGGGAGCACTGGTTCTGGCCAATAAGAAGACTCTTGTACAGGAGTTATACTGTATTGAGACTCTGGCAAGAGTTGATACACTCTGTCTGGACAAGACCGGAACAATCACTGAAGGAACCATGTGTGTAGAGCGTGTGGAGCCGTGGAGTGAGAGTCTTCTCAGAAATCTGACAGAAGACAAAGAAGAGCCGGACGAAGGCGGAATGCTCCAGGATCAGGAAATACAGCCGGAGAATGCTGAAACACAGAATCCAGATACCGGTTCGCAAACGGAAGCGGATCGGGCAGAAAACACAGACGAAACGGCAGCTCTGCAGGATATTCATGAAATTGAGGACATGATGGGAAATCTCATGTATGTTCTTAAAGATCAGAATGCGACGATCGATGCCCTACGTAAACGCTTTCCAACCAAAACATCTATGACGCCGGAGCATATTATTCCTTTTTCTTCCGACAGAAAATACAGTGGAGCTGTATTTGAGGACAGAGGAACTTATCTTATGGGAGCGGCACAGTTTCTTTTTCCAGAGGGAAGAGAAGAAATCCTGGATGTCTGCCAGAAATATGCACAGGAAGGACTTCGAGTCCTTACACTGGCACACAGCAGTCAGATGGCAGAAGGTACAGAACTTCCGGCCGATCTTGAACCGGTGGCACTTCTTCTTCTGACAGATGTGATCCGAGAAGAAGCTCCGGATACACTGAAATTCTTTGACAGCCAGGAAGTTGACCTCAAGGTGATCTCGGGAGATGATCCTGTCACCGTTTCTGCGATCGCGAAGCGGGCAGGTCTTAAGAATGCAGAAAGCTATGTGGATGCGACAACACTGGAAACAGAGGAAGATTTAGAAGAGGCTGTTTCGAAATACAGTGTTTTTGGCCGAGTGACACCGCAGCAGAAAAAAGAAATGGTACAGGCTCTTCAGAAACAGGGACATACCGTTGCCATGACAGGAGATGGCGTCAACGATGTTCTTGCTCTCAAAGAAGCAGACTGCAGTATTGCCATGGCACAGGGAAGTGATGCGGCAAAGAATATTGCCAACGTAGTTCTTCTGGATTCAAATTTTGCATCCATGCCACATATCGTGAATCAGGGACGAAGAGTCGTGAACAATATCCGTACAGCGGCATCCATGTTTCTGATTAAGACTATGTTTTCTGTCATGCTGTCACTTCTGACAATCTTTTTTGGAAACACGTATCCGTTCGAACCGATCCAGATGTCACTGATCAGTGCCTGCGCAGTCGGGATTCCAACCTTCCTTCTTGCACAGGAAAACAATTATGACAAGATCGATCATACGTTTCTCCGGCATGTGTTCCTGAATGCGTTTCCGGCAGCAATCACTATTTCATCCTGTGTGTTTGCAATCATGCTTGTCTGCCAGAATGTATATCATTCCAATGCCATGCTGAGTACGGCCTGTGTACTGGTCACAGGATGGAACTATATGGCAGCATTAAAAACGGTTTATGCACCATTGAATACCTACCGTAAGGTAATCATTTATGGAATGCAGTTTATTTTCTTTGCCGCGGCAGTTATATTTCAGAAACTGCTGGCCCTTGGTTCCCTGGACTTCGGACTGATCATACTGGTATTTATCCTGATGACATTTGCACCGGTTCTGATTGATGTGATCACAAGCTGGCTCAAAGGGATTTATGCAAAGTCTCTGGATCAGGAAAAACCGGGAAAGTTTACAGGATTTGTGAATAAACTCAGCAAAAAAAATAAATAACGATAAGTGAGAAAACAGCATTTAAGCGTGAAGCTATGATGCTGTTTTTTTTGTGAAAATTTATAATAAAAAACAAATTTGTAAAGATGGTTTGATATCATATGTTAATGAAAGAATTGTTTGATAAGTACAAAAACTATGAAGATAAAAAGCTGGTTTTGTTGCTTTTGACAGATATAAATTGTATAATAAAAAAGAAGTACTCTGAATATTTATAAACATTCAGGAAAAAGAGAAAAGAAGCAGTTTTAGGGGAGAACAGTATGAATCTGGGAATTGATTTTGGAAGTACTTATACGATTGCATCGTTATACGATGAAAATAATAAATCACTGGATGCACTGCTGCTCGGTGGAATGACATCACCGTGTATTCCTACTGTTGCAGCACTGAAAAAAGAAAAATTAAGCTTCGGTGTCACAGCCAAGAATGCCACCGGTCAGATCAAAACAAGAATGTTTGGTGGATTTAAGATGCTTATTTCCGAAAATGATCAGAATGAACTGGCTAAGAGAGGATTTGACCAGGAATATACACCAGTACGTCTGACAAAGGAGTTTCTTGAAAATATCGTACAGATGGCAGAAGCAAAATGTGGAGAATCAGAGATTGATAATCTGGTAATCGGAGCACCGGAAGTCTGGTTTCAGGAAATGAATACCGTATCAGGAAGAGGAACACTCAGAGATATCTGTCAGCAGCTGCCGAACGTGAGACCAGAGGGAGTCAAGGTTGTCAGTGAACCTTCCTGTGCAGGTGCTTTTTTTGCGTATAATTATATGGTCCTTAAGGGAAAACCATTTTCCGGACACATCCTTCTTGTCGATTACGGCGGAGGAACACTGGATATTAATCTGACCAGTATCAGTGCAGAACCAGGACCGGATGGCAGACAGGCGATGCAGATCAAAGTCCTGGAAAGTACAGGAGCTGGGGAGAATACAGAAGGTAAGATCGGGCAGGCAGGTATGCGTTACATGGAAAGTGTGGCAGAGCGTGCCCTTATCAAAAACGAACTATGGGATCCGGATGATCTTCCACAGCCGGACGGCAAATTTTACCGCCTTGTAAATCAGCTGGAGGCAAGCATTGTAGCGAGAACCGGAGAAATCCGAAGTCAGTTTATTGCATACAACGGAATGGACCTCGAGGATTTGGAGGAAGAAGAATTCGATACGCTGGAATATAAGGAGGAAGAGGTTGTTATCAGTTATGCAACGCTTCTGGAAGTTTACGATGAAGTTATCCGCGACGTTCTTGGCTCCAAACTTGTGGAGATGAAGAATTTTATTAAGAAGCATAACATTGATACCAGCGATGATGAGAAGTTTAAGATTGCACTCGTAGGCGGTTTCGGCAATTACTATCTTGTCCGCAAACAGGTTGATGAGATTTTTGAGAACGGCAGTCTTGACGGAAGCATGAAAGACATCATCCAGAAAGAAGAAGATCGTGAGAAGGCTATTTCCTATGGTGCAGCTCTTTTTGCATCAGGAATCGTTGGTATTCGTCAGACAGCACCATATTCGATCGCACTGTATCAGACAGGACAGGACGGAAATCCGGAAGTAAATTATGCATTCCGATACAGAGCAGATATCAAGTACGATATTCCGTATTTCCCAAGTTATGAAAACGGTCAGCCGGTAATCATTTTTATGGCATCGGGAGGTGTGAAGGAATTCGTCATCAATATGGGACATGAGAGGGAAACTGCCCTCAGAGTACCGCTGAGAGAAGAATTCAGAAGTAAACTGATCGGCCTTGTCACAAACCAGTACAAGACCGCAGCCATCGGATTTTCATTGGATTCCTCAGAAATCCTGAGAATTCATGTACACGAATACGATCTTCTCAAACAGAAATTTACAGAAAAAGGCAAACTCATAGAACTTGCCAAGTTCTCAGAACTGTTTGATATCACAGCAGTAAGACCGGTATATTCTCCCAAATAAAAAAGGAGGAGCGTATGAAAGGATTTGATGCAAAAGAAGGACTGATCCATTTTCTGTTTGCAGAAGAAGATGATTATTATCTGGACTGTCTTCTCAAACTGGATCTGACACATTTCATTTATTATAATCTCAGGAAACAGAATTATGATGGGATTTATTTTCTGAAACAGGAAAATACGATCAGGACATTTCTCGGAAGTAAAGAAGAAATATCCGTATACTGCATGGATCAGAAATCAGCAGATGCTTTTCCTGTAGATGCAGGCTATCTTGGGGGAATGATCTGTAAAACAGATAAGCCCTGGAGAAATCACAGACTGTACGGTATGCGTGGTAAAAAAGAAGCCATCTTGACACGAATACAAATGCTGATGAAGAAAGAGCAGAAATGTGCCTTTGTGATTCCACTGCCGATGATGCAGACTCTGCTTCGGACAGATACATTCAGAGATGCGTTGAGAAACAAAGTCAGAGGGAAATCTGATAACTGTATGATCGCACTTGCTGCATCGAAGGCGGCAGAGGATTCTTTTGGTGAACTCTGCACTCTGGCAGAAGCAGATGATTTATTATTCAAAGAAGTTGCGGATATACTGAATAGCAGGGAGAAACTTTCTTTTTACCAGAATATGAACCTGAAATATGGAAACCGTATGCAGGTCTGGAATCAGATGGATCAGAATTCCATTTCCAATATGCTTCGGAGAATGCTTATGGAAGGAAGTTTCAGAGGCGACAGGACTCAATGGAAGAACTGTGCGGATTTATTATACATATATACCAGTGATCTGGAAATACAGGCAGAGCTCAGGCCTTTTATGGAAAGAGATGCGGAATATTCTCTCAGTGCCATGCGCAGGAGTCTGGACAGCGAGAAAATCTGGGATAAAATAAACCGTCTTCTGGCAGCTGAACCAAAAGAAGAGATATGGAGACAAAAGGTCAAAAATGTGCAGTGGAAACGGGGAGTACGCTACCCCGTATTTACCAGAGAAGGTTCAACCCTGAATGCAATGAATATTCTTAAGAGAGAACTGGAAAAACAGCGTGAAGAATACGGAATCCGATGGGATGAAAACTGTCTCAAAGTACAGAGAATTATGGATCATGTGCGGACACCGTGGAACAGCTCCAATGATTATGAGAATATCGAAACCTATGTTACACAGTGTGTGGTTCAGATGCAGTACTATGCAGAAGTGTATCAGACGCATTCCCGAGATTTGAGGTACAGCCCTGTGACGGCGATCATCAATGATATCTGGTACAGGATTGCATGTAATGGCAGCTGTTACCAGGAGAAAGAGGTCGAAAAGGAAAAACAGCAGACCTATGATGCTGCAATCCAGGCATCTGTAACGCTGATGGAGTGTCTGAAAAAATATGAATTACAGAAGCAGAAGATTGATGATCAGACATCAGAACTGAAGCGGAATTTGGAAAAGAAAGCTGAACTTGAACCGTCCATCAATAAAGAACTTCAAATGAAAGAAAGTGTCTTTATAGCGCAGCAGAGCCTGCGGCTCAAAGAACTGGATGCCAATATTGTTGATGCAAAAAATCGCATTAAGAGTTACACAAAAGCAAACGAAGTACTTCTCAGTAATATCCAGAGTCTCAAAGGGGCACTGGAAACAGCAAATCTTGGACTTTCACAGTTGACAGGAGGAAGTGTGGCAGAGATGTCAGTACTTTTGAAACGGCTGAATAATCTGAATGGTTTTATGCAAAAACAGATGTCAGAGACCGGCACAGAACAGCAACAACAGGGAAGTGAGATACAGGAGGAAAAACTGTACGAAAGCCAGGAAACGGAGGTACATATACATGGAATTTAAACTGACGGAGGATACACTGCAGCGCCTGGAACAGAAAGAAGAAATTACGATCCGGGATATTATGGGATTTGTGGTTACAGATATCTGCCGGGATCTCCAGAATGGATGTGGAGAACTGACACGGCTGAAACTTGGAAATGATGAGCAGGAAGAAGAGGATGCTATCCTTTTTATCTGTAATCTCGCCCGGAAACTTGCCAAGATCCAGAGCAGGAATCAGGAGAAATTTGACAGCCCGGATCACCGCCCTGTATGGGACGGAGCAAATAAAAAACTCCAGGAAGCCATGGTACAGCTTACAGCTATTGAGGAAGAAATAAACAAAAAGCATCAGATCGTCGCTGAACTGGAAGAAACTCTTCAGAAGTCTGGAGACAATCAGGCAAAGATTGCTGAATATGAGAAACTGACCGAAGAAAAAGAAAATGCGATCCGGCTTGCCGAGAGTATCGAAGAAAAATGCAGGGAACTCCGGGAAGAGACTGCACGCATCAAAGAAACCAAAATTCCGGCAGTGATGCAGCAGCAGGAAGCACTGGAAGCAGAGTTTCAGGCGGCAGAGCAGGAATTAGAAGCTGAAAAGCAGAAACAGCAGATACACATTATGGAATGGAAGCAGAAACTGGAAAACAAAAAACAGGAGATGCAGCCATATATGGCAGAGCTGAATCAGAAAAAACAGGAACTTCAGGAACTGGAAAGCCAGGCAGCAGACCTTTGCAAAAAAAAGCAGGATCTTGCAGAAATGACAGAGTCCGTACAGAGGCAGAATGCAGAAACCGAAAGAGAAATCCAGCAGACAGAAGCTGAAATCGAAGAGATCCGGCAAAAGATCAGCACAGACCAGCAGCGACTCACAGACAAAAAAGAGGAATATTCCTGGCAATGTGAAGAACAGAAGCATGTGGACAAAGAAATGGAGAAACTGGAAGACAGCTTTGGAGCTTCCCTTCTGGCAGTAAGAAGCAGTCAGAAAGAACTACGGGAAATATACGAACTCTTCACCAGAGACCAGGTTCTGGAAAGTGAATGGTTCTTCGATCAGAACAAAGTAAAAGAACTACAGAGATATTTTCTGGACAGTCTGACACAGACAGAAGAAAACATAGAACAAAGCAGAGCGATTTATAATAAACTTTTGAAGTATCTGGAAAACGGAGGAAATTAGAATGAAATGTCTTGTATGTAACAAAGAACTGACAGGTAACATATGCGAACGCTGCGGATTTCCGAGAGTTTCTGTTGTTGGTGGTGCAGAAGATTCCCCGCTGGTAAAGACGGCAGTTCATGATTACAAAGAAAATCTTCTCAGAGAAATAACAGTAGAAATGGAAACCTATCAGTACAAAGAGGATGGAAATAAACTGGTACTTGCACAGACATCCCGTATCCCGGTAGGACAGCAGCTTCAGAATCTTGAAACAGATCAGTGCACCTGGTTCAAAGAAGATTTTGCAAGAATGGAAGCCGGTGAAAATATGACCCTGACATTATTTATTAATAATAAGGGCAGCGAAGTCCGTAAGGAGATCAGTCTTAAAGCACCGGATATTCGTTCCTTCTGGAATGTAGGGCTGAAAGCGAAAGACGGTATGGATTATACGGTAATTCTTGGAACAGTAGATAATTATGTGGAAACAGAGAGCTTCTGTATACTGGACAAATAGAAACGAGGACGAAAATGAGTAACAGAAGGAAATCAGGTGGATTATGGTCACAGCTTGGAATGATGGGAATAGGAACCGTTGTTCTTATTGCAGTGTTATTTGTAGCAGGAATTTTTGCATGGATGTATCTGTTTTCAGCAGGAAGCGGACTAAGCACAAAGGCACTTATGGTAGAGGCAGTCGTATATGGTCTGATCTTTGTATTATCAATGATTGGCATCTTTGTTACCGGATATGAAGATGATACTATGAAATACATAGGACATTGTTATCGAGGAGGCGTTTTATTAACCGTAGTGGGGTTTTACGTTACCGGACTTCCGGTGCTGGCTGCACCTGATAAACTTCAGGGACAGTACATTTATTATGGACTGCAGTTGATCATTTATGTATTACTGGCAGCAGTGCTTGCCATGGTACCGGTACTGATCATCACCGGAATACGCCACATTATCCTGGATGTATTTGATCTGATAACAAGATAGAAGGAGAGCAGAAAAATGTTAGACTTTTTAAAGAAGAACAAAAAAGAAAAAGAAGCCCAGGCTGCCCGGGAAGCAGCCAGAGAAGCTGAACGGCAGCGAAAAGAAGAAGAAAAAAGAAAACTGGCAGAAGCACAGGCAAAGATTGATGAACATGCAAGAGGCGGTAAAAGAATCCTTGATGCACTGAGAAATATTGATATTGAGAATATCGAGATGCTGGCAGAGCAGAAGGAAAGCAAACTCAGTGTTGAGACGGTCAGGGACTATGCCAGAGCAATTGAAAATATTGAATGGGTACTGAGTGATGCAACAATTTCCGATGTGGATACCAGGGAAATTGATGAAGATCTTGTTCAGCTGGCTGGTCTGTTTGGAGCAGCAGTGGAAGCTGGCAATGAGAAAACAGCAACACAGCTTCTCAAGGGAATCGCAGAGGGCGTAAAGTTCACAAGAACTCCGTTTGTTTATTCCAATGAAGAACAAAAGGAAGAGATTGCCCGCAAACGAAGAAAAGAGATCAATACACTTCTTCTGCTTGGAAGATGCCAGGAATATATAGATCGCGTGCATGAGTCTCTTGACAAGCTGGAGAATTATACAAAAGAATTGAAAAATGACAGAGACGAGGCCGAGAAGCAGGAAAAAGAAATGCGCGATTATGATCCGGATCTTCCGGAAAAACTTGGAAGAGTCAAAATGAAAAAAGAACCTCTTACCAGACAGGTCCTGCAGTATGTAAATACATTAAATACTGCAATGGATGCCCGAAATAAGCTTAAAGCTGCAGAACTTCTCAAAGGTAAAAAAGAACAGAATCTCCAGGTTATCGGTGAGACAGTGAAAAATATTAATCTTATGGCTTTTGGATCGCCGGAACTGTTTGGAAATGTAGCCATGGAACAGTTAGAACGCCTCCATGAAGATTTTAAAGAAGACGTAAAAGCAGCAGAGAATGAAATGCAACATATCCAAAACTTTAATCAGAATGTTGATGTTACAATAGATACCATGTTCCAGAATCCGATCACGGGTGAAGATCTTCGCAAAATGAGAGAGTATTACGGAGACCTTCAGGCAGAAAGAGAAGAGGAAGAGAGACGCAAAAAGGCTCAAAAAGAACAGAAACGTAAAGAACAGGAAGAAGAGGAAAAGGCACAGAAAGAGCGTGAAAGAGAACTTCAGGCTGAAGAGCGCAGAGAAAGACACAGCGAAGACCATCGCAGTACAATTCTACAGTAGGGGTGATAAGAATGGGAAAACCGATTTTAGAGAGATTGTTCGACAAGAGAAATAAAAACAAAATGACTGCTGCTGAAAAAAAAGCACAGGAGAGAGAACTCAAAAAAGAAGAGAAAAAACAGAGAAGAATAGAAGAAGACAATATCAGAGATGATATCTTTGACACAGAAGAGCTGCTTCTCAAATCAGAAAAACAGTTCCAGACAATGTTCTGGAGCGAACTGGAACAGGCAAGGATCGAGGAAAAAGAAGGCAAAAAAAATCCAAGAAGACGTGCCAAGATGGGAGTTGCCTATTATTCCAATCAGATCATCCAGGCTGCCAAAATCCGTATTGAGGAACAGAGAGAAGATTTTGAGCTTAAAAAGACCATGACAGATATGCAGGAAGCCTTAACCGCAATCAATCAGTTGAATGGCGACATTGGAACCTGGGATATGCGAAGGATCAAGAAGGAAGCGGCAAAAATGGAAGCTTCTTCCGGAGGGGCAGGTAAGAGTCTCATGAAGACACTTAAGATGTTCCGAAACATGGACATGGTTCAGGATGACCGGACTCCGCTCCAGAATATTATGGACGTGGAAGATATCGAGAAATGGATCCAGGATCCTGATTATGCAGCAAAATGCTGGAAGAGCGGAGATTCGGTAAGTATTTCACCGGATGAGATTCTGGACAATATGTATCAGAACCGGGATATGGATAAGGAATATGAACAGATCCGCAGAGAACTTGAAGCAGAAAGTATGAACTGATTGTAAAGTATAAGGAGGAAGTCGCTATGGAATTCAGTGATGTAAGAAAACTTATGGAAAGAAACAGAGTTCTCACCGAACTCAGTTCTCTTCCGGTTGTTGTTATGAAAGATGGAGAAAAAACAGTAACCTGGTTTAATTTTTCACTTGGAAAATCAGAGGATCAGCTGTGTATAAAGGTCAGAGAGATTCTGAATACCAGAGATGGAAAGGAACTTAACAGAGAAAAATCACAAATTTCAGTTCCGGCACATAAAGAAAAGAACTCAGTTCCTGAGATCACTGAAAAAGAATATTATCAGGAACTGGAGAAAATCTACGAAAAATACTCCAGAAAAGAAATGGAAACACTGATAGAGAGAGCCTCAAATGGACTGTTTACAGAAACCTACCATGAAGTCATGGAACATGTGGCTGATTCGGAAGAACAAAAAGAAGCTCCAAAGATAGCTTTTGATTTTATCACGGCCAGCAAAGCGGAGGATGACAAATGAGTGTAGATAATTATCTTGAAATTCTTCAGAATCTTCAGAGAGAATATCGGAGAATCAATAACAAAATTACGATCAGCACTGATAATAATCCGTATACAACAGAGCTGGCAGAACTGCATTCAGATGCTTCAGAAGTATGCCGTAAGATTAGTGCACTTCTTGGAGACAGGGAAGACTCCTATGAACTCCGCAGATGGGAACGAAAAAGAGCGGAACATCTGGACAGATCCAAGAGAATTCTGGATCATCTTAAAGATAAGAAAAATGAAAACATTGCGGCAGCAGGCAAATCTTCCAGTGATGAAGATACCGTGGATGATGAGACAAAAAAAGGCTGGTTCTGTGAAACTCCGAAACAGTCATTTGATGATGTTGCCGGAATGGAGTACATGAAAGAAGAACTTAAGAAACATGTCAAAAATGCAGACAAAAAAGGACTCTTTGAGCTGTTTGGAATGGATGCAATGACTGGTTTCCTCTTCTATGGACCTCCTGGATGTGGTAAAACTTACCTGATCGAAGCTTTTGTCCATGAACTGATGAAAGACGGATACAAATATATGAGTATTGAATCCGGCGATATTCTGAGCAAATACCAGGGTGAATCCGAAAAAAGAGTTAAGGAGATCTTCCGTACAGCAGAGGAATGCGCTCCGTGTATTCTGTTTCTGGATGAGATTGACAACCTGTGTACAGACCGTAATACTCCGGATCTGCCACCACATAAGGTGTCTCTTACGGAAGCTTTTCTTACAGCCTTCAACCATATGAAGAGTTCAGGGAAAGAAGTATTCTTTATGGCGGCAACAAACTTCCCACAGAAGATTGATATTGCCATGAGCAGCAGAATGAAGCTGGAAAGAGTGCCGCTTCCGGATCAGGCAGCGATCACACATTACCTTGAGTTTAAATTTAATAAGGCCTCGATTCAGATTGATAACAGTATTTCCTGGGAAGAAATGGCAGGGGATTTTAAGGACTGCAGCTACCGTGATATCGATGCCCTGATCAATAATGTAAAGCGTGAGCTTATCACGATCAGCGATGAGCAGGGATTAAATGATGAGGAATCTGTAGAAGCTGTGGTTTCAGGAAAAATCCGTCTGAATTCAGAAATCTATAAGAAATCACTGAGCAAAGTGATTTTTGCACCGATCAACAGCTATATGAAAGAACTGGAAGCCTGGGAAGCCAAGATGAATATCAACAGGACTCAGGAAGATGATGACGGAGACGATGAAGTCAGCAAAGATGATAAGGGTAACCGGAAGGATGACGATACACCACGGAAACATAAAAGAAAGTCACTGTTCGGTGAAAAAAGCAAGAGCGTATTAAAAGAAGGCAATACCCATTTCCAGAGCATACCGAAGGATGGAAACATGTTCAATTCTAATCCGTTTATGGATATTCAGAAGGCATTTATTTTTAATGAATGTATATGTCCTGCCACAGTTGCTCATCAGGAATCTGGAGAACGTTATCTGGAATATCTGGAAAAATTAAAAGAAGCACTGCTGGCAGCAGGAGACAGTGAGACAGTGGAAGCACTGAATAATGAGATAAGTGGAGTCAGAAATGCACTGTATTATCCGGCAGATGAGTTACATACCAGATTCAGAGGAATGGATGATACAGCATTTGATGTATCCTATGATCCATTTTTTACCCTGATGCAGGGAAATTCGGTGCAGGGATTTTCCGGAACCTGCGGAATCATTGCTTCCTGTAATATGGTAAATCAGCAGACCGGATCCCGGCTTACAGAGGCAGATGGAGTCGCTGCATTTACAGCAGCAGATATCTGTTCGGGAGATGGTGGCACATCGACAGAAAACAGAGAATGCTTTATCCGAAGCAAAAATCTTCAGTTTGAGGCCGTCGAGCAGGACTGGATAGAAGAGAACACACCGGGACTGCCGGGACAGGAACTGGAAGAGGTCGCACGGAGATTTTGTGAGGGAGAAAGCGTGATGATTAGCGTGATGGCAGAAGACCTTTCTCAGGATGAGCTTTTCAGCAGAGATGTGGATCCGGAATTTCAGATGGAGGTTCTTCTGAGAATCCTGGAAGATCCGGAAAGTGTGCCGGTAGAAGATCAGATTGCAGCCTTTTATCCTGGTTTACGAAATCATATGGTATCCGTCGCAGGATTTTCCTACGCACAGGATGGAAGTGTGACCGGACTCTGGCTCAACGATACCGGTGGATGGGCACGGCTGATCACAAACAGAATTTTCCTTTCCGCAGAAAAATATAATCTGATGAAAGAAGCTACCAGAGGATTTTCTGTTGAATTCATAAAAAAATAAACAGTACTTAATCCAAAAGAAAACTCCCTGCGAGTTTTCTTTTGGCATATAAACCGGGAGAAATTGATATGGGACTACAATGGGAGAAAAAGATTATTCAGGAATATCATGGAGAACTGAGATTTGAGGATCTGGCAGGAAGAAAAAACTGGATCAACTATTTAGAATATGCTTTTGACCCGGAAGAGAACGGACTGTTGTTCATTGGAGAACCTCACCTTGGCAAGAAAACCATGATCAGGGCAGCTGCCGGAGAGTGGGTATCGCAGGGCTACGAAGCATATGAGGTATATGGAGAAGATCTTTCCGGAAACAAAAAAGAACTCAGAGGACAACTGGAGAGTATCTACGATAAAGTTACAACAGATAAAAAAATCCTGCTGCTTTATTCGCTGGATCAGATAAAGAAGAAAGAAGCAAGGACAATGCTTGCATTTGGACTGGAACAGATCCTGAATGACGCAGAAGATACAGTTATACTGGCAACTGCTCAGAGTGCAGCGGGACTGCCGGAGCGTTTGCTGAAATTGTTTACGATCTGTCCTGTCCGTAAGTTTGGAGAAGAAGAGCTTACAGAAGTTATGAAAGCTTTTCTTGCACCATGCTGTCCGGAGGATGAAGAAAAGCAGGAAAAACTCAAAAAATATCTCAAAGATCGAAACTGCTGGGAACTGGAGCGCATTGCGAATCTGGCAGTCAATTATGCTGTTCTGGAACTGATGGAGAAACAGGGAAAGACACTGGAAGAGGCTCAGGAACTTATCGGTCAGGGAGAAGTACAGATTACCACCGTGCAGATCAAGAAAGCAGCAGAAGATGTAGAGGCTGTGCGTTGGAAAAAAGAACCCAAAGAATATGTTTACACAGACAGATTTATCGCACAGTCATCAGTACAGGGAACAAATGCAGAAAAATTACGTCAGGATGATATTATTCAAGAGGATATCATTCCAGATGAGAAGATTACAGGTCTGGGAAACCTCGATGACAGGGAAGTTCAGAGTAATTTAAATGTGGCAACTCAGATTATAGAATCTGAGGAGCCAACTATAGAAGACATGACAGAAAAGCTGGAAAAGAACGGGGAACTTGAAGAACTGATTGATGTATCTGGAATGGAAGTAGTTGATGGTTAAGGAGAAGATGCTATGTCAGAAGTCAGAATAAAAGAAGTGATGGAAGAAATCTACCGTAAACTTCAAAAAGGAGATACACGGCTGAGTGAAGAACAGGCACAGACATACAAAGATATATTGATGAAACTGTGGAAGAGCACAGAGGATGAAGTGCCGTTCGAACTTGGAAACATAGATAAAGAGATTATCAGCATGCTCGGATTTTTTGAAAATGCATTGATTCGTGGAAATGAAAAAACAGCGAATCAGATTCTGGCAGCAGTGACAGAAGGAATCCGTTTTGCCAGACTTCCAATTGCAGGAGCCACAAGTCAGGAACAGGAAAGAATTCGTAAGAAAAGAGAAGAGAATCTTCACAGACTGAATCTTCTTATTAAATTCCAGGACTATTACGATGAATTGCAGATCAAAATCAATGCGATGCAGGAAAATCAGGAGGAATATCTTAATGAGATCAGTCTTGCCCAGAAGGACGTAGACGCTTATCAGGATGAACGATCTTATTACGAGCAAAAAGTCAGTCGTGTCATCAGCGGAAAAGAAAAACTTACGTCAGATGTTAAAGAATTCATAAACAAGATGAATCGTCTGGTAAATGCCAGAAACAACTATAAACGATACAGACTTTTGCAGCAGACTCTCATAGAAAGAAGCCAGACCCTGCTGGATTCCATCCACACAATTAACCAGATCGCTTTCGGCAGTGTGGAAATTCTCGGACAGGAAACCATAGAAGATCTGAAAAACACCATGGATCAGTTCGAGCAAAACGTAGCTGCCCAGAAAGAGCAGAGAAAAGAACTCAGATCCATCACCAGCCACATGGATAAAATTCTGGAAAATGCTCTGGACAATTCAGACGATTACCATGCAGAAAGCAACGAACTGGCAGAGGACATGAAACTCTGGAAAAAGATGAACTCGACCCAGAACGAAGAGAAACGAGGACAGGCAGATGTGGAAATGCATACGTTGTAACAAAGAAAATCAGGATGTTGAAGAAAAATGCACAGGCTGCGGGCATGGAAAGACGATGAATTATATTCAGCACAGAACCCTGTCAAAAGTTTCAGAGTCTGTAGCTGAAAATTGGAAAATATCGGTGGATACTTCAGAAGATTTAAGGAAGCAGGGAATGGAACACCTTCAGAAAGCCATAGAGATTTTTGAAAGAACAAATACGGACACAATTGATATCTGGAAGATGACAGTGGCAGAATTAAAGGAGTATTTCGAAACAGGCGGCATAGCTTCAGTAAAAGAAAAGCCTGTATTGATGGCAGATAATGATGAAAAATATGTTTTCAGGTCTGATATTCTTCGAGAAAGCATTCATAAAATAGAATTCGTAAAAATCAACAGAAATCAGGTGCCAAACAGTGCCTGGGACGTATCAGGAGATAAAAATAGAACAGTCTGGGCATGGACAGAGGACGCTGGAAGAACTCTAAAAATAGGAGCAGAAAACCAAATTTATGCAAATCCTGATTGTAAGGGAATGTTTAAAAATTATACAGAAGTAAACGAAATAGAATTTAATAATATGCTTGATACGGCCTGTGTTATAAATATGGAAGATATGTTTAACGGGTGCAAAAGTCTTTCAGAATTGGATGTAAGCGGATTTGACACTTCCAGTGTTACAAACATGAAGGGTATGTTTTATGTCTGTGAAAGTCTGCTGGAATTGAATGTAAGTGAATGGAATACAGGAAATGTAACAGATATGGCCTTTATGTTCTGGGGCTGTAAAAATCTTATGGAACTGGATGTAAGTGGATTTGATACATCGAGAGTTACGGATATGAAATGTATGTTTTATGATTGTGAAGGTCTGACAAAATTGGATGTGAGCAGATTAGTAACAGGAAATGTAACGGATATGGCCTTTATGTTCTGGGGCTGTAAAAATCTTATGGAACTGGATGTAAGTGGATTTGATACATCGAGAGTTACGGATATGAAATGTATGTTTTATGATTGTGAAGGTCTGACAAAATTGGATGTGAGCAGATTAGTAACAGGAAATGTAACGGATATGGCCTTTATGTTCTGGGGCTGTAAAAATCTTATGGAACTGGATGTAAGTGGATTTGATACTGTGCATGTTATGGATATGAGATCTATGTTTAATGGATGTGAAGGCCTGACAAAATTGGATGTGAGCAGATTAGTAACAGGAAATGTAACGGATATGTCCTTTATGTTCAGTGTCTGTAAAAATCTGACAGACCTGGATGTAAGCGGACTTGACACTTCCAGTGTCACGAACATGAAGGGTATGTTTTATGTCTGTGAAAGTCTGCTGGAATTGAATGTAAGTGAATGGAATACAGGAAATGTAACAGATATGGCCTTTATGTTCTGGGGCTGTAAAAATCTTATGGAACTGGATGTAAGTGGATTTGATACATCGAGAGTTACGGATATGAACTGTATGTTTTATGATTGTGAAGGTCTGACAAAATTGGATGTGAGCAGATTAGCAACAGGAAATGTAACGGATATGTCCTATATGTTCAGGGGCTGCAAAAATCTGACAGATCTGGATGTAACAGGATTTGATATATCAAGCGTTAAAAATATGAACTATATGTTTTATGGCTGTGAAAATCTCAGAGAATTGGCTGGAAGAGAACTTATTGAAAACCATCCGGTGGATAAGAACGATATCTTTGGAGAATGCAGGAATTTAAGGAAAAAATCGGGGATTTTCAACAGACATTAGTCAGTCCTGAGATGGCAGGGCAGACTTTGCAAAATTGCTGACTGTAGATCGAAATAATAAAAATGCTTGAAGACGTGGGAGAAAAGTATGTGGAAATGTATACGCTGTGAGAAAGAAAATCAGGATTCAGAAGAGATGTGTACAGCCTGTGGTCATGGAAAGACTATGGACTACACCGGTCACAGAACGCTGT
>OLNW01001433.1_pt1 | contig 23540 bp, 18 predicted proteins | sample 1672121 | NCBI WGS metagenome assembly OLNW01 (sample SAMEA3136648, study PRJEB25190) | human gut metagenome
CTTAAGTTTCGGGCGTCTGGCGCATCGGATCTTTGAGGAAGTAGGGCAGAATGACCGCCCAGTTCTGGATGATGAAGGAAAGAACCTGATTCTCAGAAAAATTGCAGGTAATTATGAGGAAGACCTGACCGTTCTGAAAGGAAATTTAAGAAAACAGGGATATATCAGTGAGGTGAAGTCTGTCATTTCAGAGTTTACACAGTACGGAGTGGATTTTGACCGACTGGATGAATTTATGGAGCAGGTCAGCCAGGACAGTTATCTCTATTATAAATTACAGGATATTCGGAAAGTTTATGCAGGATTTGAGGATTATCTGAAGGAAAAATACATTACCAAAGAAGAATTGCTGGATGTATTGAGTAATGTGGTTTCTCAGTCAGAAATTTTAAAAGACAGTGTGATCGCCATGGATGGATTTACAGGATTTACACCGGTACAGAACCGTCTGATTAGTGAGCTGCTGCGCGTAAGTGAACGGGTATTACTGACGGTAGAGATGGACAGGCGTGAGGATCCGTTTGTATATAAGCATCCATATCAGCTTTTTGCATTGAGTAAGCAGATGGTTACTTCTTTAATGGAAGTAGCAAGAGAGACGGGAACAGAGATTGAAGATCCGGTGTATCTGTATGAAATGCCGGTGCGAAGATTTGTACACAATCCGGAGCTGGCGTTTCTTGAATCCGAATTGTTCCGATATTCCAGAAAAATTTATTCAGGCAATACACAGAACGAGGAAGAACAGAGTGGAGAAATGTATTCCGCAATTTCTCTTCATGAATGTCGGAATCCAAGACAGGAAGCGCAATATGTGGCAGAAGAGATTCGCCGTCTTGTCAGAAAAGAAGGATACAGATACCGTGATATTGCAGTGATTGCAGCAGATCTGAATGTGTATGCAGATGCGCTGGAGAAAGCCTGTGATTTGTTCGATATCCCGGTTTTTATGGATCACAAGAAGAGTATTCTTCTGAATTCGTTTGTAGAATATCTGAGAAGTCTGCTGGAAATGGCAGAGCAGAATTTCACATACGAGAGTGTGTTCCGACATCTGCGGACTGGGCTGTGTGGATTTACAAGTGACGAGATTGACCGGATGGAAAATTATTGCATTGCGCTTGGCATCAAAGGATATAAGAAATGGCAGCAGGCGTGGGTACGGAGAACGCCATTGACGGGAGAAGCAGAACTGGAAGATCTGAATCATCTCAGAGTACAATTTGTGGAAAAAACCACGCCGCTTGTGGATATCTTAAAACAAAAGAGGAAAACTGTCAGCGATATCACACTGGCCGTGTATAACTATCTGGTTCAGGAAGAGATTCAGCAGAAACTTTCCGAATTAGAACTGCAGTTTCAGGAACAGGGTGAGCTGGCACTGGCAAAAGAATATGCACAGATCTACAGAATTGTTCTGGAATTATTTGATAAATTCACAGAACTTCTGGGTGATGAACAGATTTCCATGAGTGAATACTGTGAACTTCTGGATGCAGGACTTGAAGAAGCAAAAGTAGGTGTGATTCCCCCAAGTCTGGATCAGGTGATGATCGGAGATGTGGAGCGAACCCGTATTAACCAGATCAAAGCCTTATTTTTTGTGGGAGCAAATGATACATTTCTTCCGGGAAATGCCGGATCGAGAGGGTTATTATCGGAGCGTGACCGTGAAAGATTTCACCGGGGGCGAAAGAGAAGATTTATATTCAGAAGTTCTATCTGTATATGAATCTGACAAAGCCCTCAGAAAAATTGTTCTTATCATGGACGAAGGTATCAGGAGATGGAAAAAGTCTGCGGCCGTCCTATCTGATTCAGGAGATTCTTCGGCTTTATCCGGGAATAGAGATCTTTGAAGAAGAGAACCGGACTCTGGAGCAACATGAGATCACCAGACAGACAGGTATCGCAAAACTGGCAGAAGGAATCAGAGAGCGGACACAGGGAATCACAGACGAATGGAAGGAACTTTACACCTGGTTTGAGAAGGATGGAAACAGTAGAGAAGAGATCAATCGGATTCTCAAGGCAGGCTTTTTAAAGAAAAAAGAAGAAAGTCTGGGAGAGAAGACGGCACGGGAACTTTATACAGATCCAGATCGCGTCAGTGTTACCAGACTGGAACAGTTTGCGGCTTGTGCGTATGCTCATTTCCTGAACTATGGTCTTCGTCTGACAGATCGTGAGACTTATGAATTTGAAGCAATGGATCTGGGAAATATTGCCCATCAGTCGCTGGAACGATTTGCACAGAAGGCTGCAAAGGAAAAACTGGACTGGGTGACGATGCCGGATGAGATAAGAGAACAGCTCATCGATGAAAGTGTGGAACAGAGCATTCTTGATTATGGAAATACAGTGCTTTTCTCTTCTGCCAGAAATGAATATATGATCCACAGAATCCGCAGACTGATCCGCAGATCTGTGTGGGCGCTGACAAAACAGATGGAGAAAGGCGATTTTATTCCGAGTGGATTTGAACTGAAATTTGGAAGCGGGAAGATTGACCGAATCGACACCTGTGAGGAAGATGATACGGTCTTTGTAAAAGTGACAGATTATAAGACAGGAATGAAAGCATTTGATATTACTGCGTTTTATCATGGACTTCAGCTTCAGTTGCCGGTGTACCTGAATGCAGCACTGGACGTGGAGAAGAAGAAATATCCAGGAAAGACTATACTGCCGGCAGGAATCTTTTATTACCGGATCCAGGATCCGATCGTAGATCGTGAAAAAGACAAAGAATCCGTGGAAAACAGTATTCTCAAGACATTGAAACTGGACGGAATTGTCAATGGAGATGATCAGGTGGTCTCTCATCTGGAACGGGATCTTTCAGGTGCTTCTGTTCGTTATCCGATTGGACGGAACAAGAATGGTTCGCTGAGTGCAAGATCGAAAGCACTGCCACCGGCGGCATTTCGTACAATGCTGGCGTATACGAAAGAAAAGGAACAGGAGCTTAAAGATGCGATGTACAGTGGGGAAGTGCAGGCGGCACCATATCAGCTGGGAGATGCTACGGGCTGTGATTACTGCGTGTGCAGGGATATCTGTGGATTTGATCAGCGGCTGGAAGGGTGTGAATTTAGAAAACTGGAGAAATATTCGCTGGAAGAAGCGGTTGCAGGCATGGAATTACGCCTTGGAATTCAACACGGAGAAGGAACAGGAGATGCCTCGGTTGGAGAGCAGATGGACAGGACAGAAGAGATGGAGTACAACAACCAGATCAAACAGGGGAGAGTGAATGGAAATGAAGAACGGAGAGAAGGTGAGAAGAAGTAATGGGTGTAAAGTGGACAGAAGAACAGCAGAAGGTAATTCAGCTGAGAAACCGGAATATTCTTGTATCAGCAGCAGCGGGATCAGGAAAGACAGCCGTTTTGGTAGAGAGGATTATTTCAAGAATTACAGATGAGAAACATCCGGTCGATGTGGATCATCTTCTGATCGTGACTTATACGGATGCGGCGGCACGTGAGATGAAAGAACGAATCGGCGCAGCGATAGAAAAAAAGCTGGAAGAACGTCCGGGGGATCTTCATCTGGAACAGCAGGCAACGCTGGTTCACAGTGCACCGATCACAACCACACACAGCTTCTGCCTGTCTGTGATCCGGGATCATTTTCATGTAATTGGGATTGATCCGGGGTTCAGAATTGCAGAGGAAGGAGAACTCAGACTGTTAAAGCAGGATGTTCTGGAAGAGTTACTGGAACAGTCTTATGCGACAGGTGAAGAAGAATTCCTTGAATTTGTAGAGAAGTATGGGACCGGAAGAAATGATCGTAAGATTGAGGGCATTATTCTCCAGATGTACGAATATTCCCGCAGTTATCCACAGCCGGACCGCTGGCTGGATGAATGTGTTGAAAAATATGATCTGGACATGGATCATCTGGATGATACAGCAATCCTGAAAGAATCAGAAGCGAGAATCAGGGAACGACTGCAGGGAGTACGGCGTTTTCTGGAACTGGCCATGCAGAAAGCAGAGGAGCCGGCAGGGCCATATATGTATGGCGAGATGCTGGAGAGTGATCTGGCGCAGCTTGAAAAGGTGGAGCAGGCGCAGGATTATCTGGAACTGGAAGCAAGGATCCGGGCGTTTGCATGGAAACGATTGTCTGCAAAAAAGGATGACAGTGTAGACCCGGATTTAAAAGAAACGGTAAAAGAGTTAAGAAATACGGCTAAAAAACTGCTTGGAAAGATCCAGGAACAGTATTTTTATGTTTCAGTGGAAGAGATGGTCCGGGATATGCAGGATTCAGTGGATGTGATGCAGACACTGACCGGGCTGGTGCGTCAGTTTACAGAGATGCTGGATGCAAAGAAACGTCAGAGAAATATGATTGATTTCAGTGATATGGAGCAGTTTGCACTGCAGATTCTGACGGAGGAAAAAGACGGAGAACTGGTGCCTTCACAGGTGGCAAAAGAGTATCAGGAACAGTTTGAAGAAGTTATGGTGGACGAGTATCAGGACAGTAACCTTGTGCAGGAGACGATTCTGACCAGCGTATCACGTACCGGTCAGGGAAGAAAGAACCGGTTTATGGTAGGGGATGTGAAACAGAGCATTTATCGTTTCCGTCTGTCCAGACCGGAACTGTTTATGGAGAAGTATGAAACTTACAGTCTGGAGGAAAGCGAACAGCAGCGAATTGATCTGCATAAAAATTTCCGAAGCAGGGCGGAGGTGCTTGAAAGTGCCAATTATTTCTTCAGAAAGATCATGCGGAAAGAGTTCGGAATGATTGAGTATGATGACAGTGCTGCGTTATATACAGGAGCTGAATTCCCGGAAAATGAGGAATTCTCAGATCTGACAGAGATTTTACTGTATGATAAAGCGGAATTGAATGGCAGAGATGACCGGGAGACAGAAGCACGTATGATCGCACGAAGGATGAAAGAAATCCGTCAGTCCGGGCGCGTGCTGGACAAAGAGACGGGGGAATACCGACCGGTACAGTATCGTGATATGGTTGTGTTGATCCGAAGCCTTCAGGGATGGGCGGATACATTTTCTGCGGTATTGGCGGAGGAAGGAATCCCGGCGTATTCTGTCAGCAAATCCGGATATTTTGAAACGTATGAAGTCAGTGTTTTGCTGGATTATCTGAAATTGCTGGACAATGCAAGACAGGATCTGCCGCTGACTGCTGTGCTGACGTCACCATTTGCAAATATGAGTGCTTCCGAACTCGCCCGGATCCGGCTTGCATATCCGAATGTACCGTTTTATCTTGCAGTAGAACAGTATATGCAGGAACCAGATGAAGAAGAGGCAGAGAAAGAAGAAATCGAAACTGGATTCCGAAATGTGCTGGAAAATCGTGTGAGGGAATTGGATTTTGTGGCAGAAGATTCAGATGGAACGATCGAAGATAAGACTGGTGCAGAAAAACAGCAGGAAACAGAACAGAAAATCCGGCAAAAATTACAGCAGTTCTGGAAGAAGACGCAGGAATTCAGACGCAGGATTCCATTTACGGCAATCCATGATCTGCTGACAGAAATTATAGAAGAGACGGGATATGGAACTTATATTTCAGCTATGCCGGGAGGAGCACAGCGTGCTGCAAATGTAGAGATGCTGGTGGAGAAGGCAGCAGCGTTTGAAGGAACCAGTTACAAAGGGCTGTTTAATTTTGTACGTTATATTGAACAGCTGAAAAAGTATGATGTGGATTACGGCGAGGCAAGTATTCAGGATGAACAGGCAGATACAGTTCGGATCATGAGTATTCATAAGAGTAAAGGACTGGAGTTCCCGATTGTCTTTGTGGCAGGAATGGGCAAACAGTTTAATATGAGTGACCAGAGAGGAAGTATAGTGATTCACCCGGAACTGGGAGTCGGAATTGATACAGTTGATCTTGAACTTCGTACTAAAGCACCGACCTTTTTGAAAAGTCTGATTCAGGAAAAGACAAAACTGGAAAATATGTCGGAAGAGCTGCGTGTTTTATATGTAGCAATGACCAGAGCCAAAGAAAAGATGATTCTCACAGGAATTACGGATCTGGAGAAATGGAATATGGAAGATACTGCGGAAACAGTGATTGAGGATGAAGATCGTCTGGATCTGACACAACTGGAAAATGCAAAATGTTATTTTGACTGGATCTTGCCGGCATGGAGAGAAGATGCTCCGGCAGAAATCCGGATTTTTACAGATACAGAGCTGGAATTTGCCGAAAATGTGACTCAGCAGACAGAGCAGCTTGCACTGGATGTGTTGGAACATTGGGATACATCAAAGAGTTATCTGCCGTCATTGGGAGAAACGCTGGAAGAACAGATGGATTATATTTATCCATATCAGGAAGATGGAAAGATGAAATTAAAATTCACTGTGTCTGAGTTGAAAAAACGTGCTTATCTGGAAGAAGAATCCGGGGAAGAGATGTATGCAGAACCAGAAATCGTTCCATTGATCCCGAAATTTATGCAGGAAGAGGAAGAAGGTCTGAAAGGGGCTTCCAGAGGAAGTGCTTATCACAAATTGCTGGAACTTCTGGATTTCTCAAAAGTCTATGATGAGAAACTGCTGAAAGAAGTCATCGATGGATTTCAGAAGACCGGAAAACTCTCGCAGGAGATGGCAGATTGTATTCGACCGCGTGATATTCTTGCATTTTTACAGTGCGAGAGTGGCAGAAGGATGGCAGATGCAGCGAAGTCAGGAAAATTGTATAAAGAGCAGCCATTTGTTCTTGGTGTGGATGCAGATGAGATCTATCAGGAAAGAAAGAGCAAGACAAAAGGACAAAATCCGGCAGAGACTCAGGAGACGATTCTTGTACAGGGAATTATTGATGTGTATTTTGAAGAGGAAGACGGACTTGTCCTTCTGGATTATAAGACAGACCGGGTAAATTCTGCAGAAGAATTGAAAGAAAAGTATCATGCACAGTTAGATTACTACGCGCAGGCACTGGAAAAACTTCGAGATAAACCAGTAAAAGAAAAGATTATTTATTCGTTTGTGCTCAGGAAGGAAATGACTCTATGAAATGGTTCATGTATTATTTGTTGATTGTAAATCTTGTGACGTGGATTCTCTATGGCGTAGATAAGCGCAAAGCAATCAAAGGCGCATGGAGAATACCGGAGAAGACCTTAATTCTCAGTGCAGTGATCGGCGGATCTGTCGGTGCACTGGCAGGAATGATGATGTTCCGGCATAAAATCCGGAAAGTAAAATTCATGGTAGGAGTGCCGGTGATTTTTGTAGTTCAGTGCATTGTGCTTGCATTTGTTGTATATGGATAAAGGACAAAGTGGAACGATTGTTAGTTACTGTTTACAGGTTACCTGTGAACAATAACAATTGTTATCGTTTGGTTTTATGAAAATTGTTTTGCTGGTCGGTGCAGAAGATGCAGCTATGGATTGGAGAACATTGCTCATTGTAAGAGTGGTCTTAGACAATAAGATATGTGGAAAACAGTGGAAGAAATATCGACAATATGCACAGATAACCGACCTGAAACATAGGGATGTGATTTGAAATTTACCAAATATTTTCAAGTTAGCTGTAACTTCTTTCCTAATTAAAAAAATTCTGCTAATATTACATACAGGATTAATTTGAGCGAATTCCAGTACTAATACTGTGGCGCGATAAAGTAAAACATGTGGAAAAGTGGAGCATACAAATTGCAGGAACAGCTTTCAATTATACTCCTGGCCAGGTTAGGTGATTCGTGGAATTTGCGGAAGGGAAGGATAGAAAATGCCAAAGTTAAATGAGAACTATCAGAATGTAAAAGACAGTTACCTGTTTGCAGAGATTGCAAGAAGAGTAAAAGTATATGAGGAGACAAATCCGGAGAAGGCGGCGAATATTATTCGTCTTGGTATCGGAGATGTAACCCTTCCGCTGACAAAGAGCGTGATCGGTGCACTTCATGAGGCAGTAGATTCCCAGGCTGTATCTGAGACATTTATGGGATACGGACCGGAGCAGGGATATGAATTTGCTCGCAATGCGATTGCAGATTATTACAAACGCAACGGAGTAGATGTAGATCCTGCAGCAATCTTCATTTCCGATGGAGCAAAGAGTGATACAGGAAATATTACAGAGCTGTTTGCAAAGGACAATGTAGTACTTGTTCCTGATCCGGTTTACCCGGTTTATGTGGATACAAACACAATGGACGGAAAACAGATCATCTACATGAACGGAACAGAAGAAAATGATTTTCTCCCAATGCCAGATGATAACGTGAAAGCAGATATTGTTTACCTGTGTTCTCCAAACAACCCGACTGGTGCATGCTATAACAAAGAGCAGTTAAAAGCCTGGGTTGACTATGCATTAAAGAACGATGCAGTAATCCTGTATGATTCAGCATATGAGGCTTTTATCACAGATCCGGAACTTCCAAGAAGTATCTATGCGATCGAGGGAGCAAAGAAATGTGCGATTGAGTTCTGTTCTCTCTCTAAGACAGCAGGATTTACAGGAACACGTTTCTCCTATACAGTTGTTCCGACAGAGCTTGTATTTACAGCTTCTAACGGTGCTCAGCTCAGCCTGCATGATATGTGGAACAGAAGACAGTCTACAAAATTCAATGGTACACCTTATATCATCCAGTATGCTGCTGCAAAGGTATTTACAGAAGAAGGAATGGCAGAGTGCCAGGAGAATATCTCTTACTACAGAGAAAATGCAAGAATGATCGCAGAGACACTTGAGAAAAAAGGAATTCCGTTTACAGGCGGAGTGAACTCACCATACATCTGGTTCAAGTGCCCGAAGGATATGGAATCCTGGGAATTCTTCGATTACCTGCTTGAGAATGCACAGGTAGTAGGAACACCGGGCGCCGGATTCGGTGAGAACGGAAAGAATTACTTCAGACTGACTTCCTTTGGAAAACACGAGAAGACAGCAGAAGCAATGAAGAGATTTGACGAATTATTTTAATGATTGGAGGATTGCAGGAGCAGCATAGCTGCGGAGCAATCCGGGGTATCAAATGAGTGGCAAAAGACCTTTTGATACTCATATCTTTTAATTAAAACAGAATGAGGTTTGAGGTACAAAATTTATTTTGACACTCACATCATACTATTTTTAAAAAGCTGTGAATTAAGCAAAAAGTAATAGAGAAGCAGAGAACTTGCGGAGTTGATTTTTTAAAGATCAGCTCTGTGGGAAATCTGCTTCTTTTTTGTCCGTGTTTACAGTAACAGTAACGGTTATCTTCAGTAAATCTTTAGAATATCTTAATTGACATTCTATATTATACGCCATATAATATAGAAAACAAAATAGTATAGCCATAATTCACTGATGCAACTATGTTGTGAACAGCAATATTGCTTTTGCAAGTTTTGATTCATAAACACCCATTTGAGATGGAAATAATAAAATACAACCTGACTTCAATCATTATAGTTGAGTGTATTGAGTGAAAAGGCGGGAAGGATGATTGCATGATTTTTAATACAGGTGCAGCACTTCTTGATGCGATAGTACTTGCGGTTGTCTCACAGGAGCCGGAAGGAACCTATGGATATAAGATCACGCAGGATGTCAGAAATGTGATAGAAGTATCGGAGTCTACGTTATATCCGGTACTCAGACGACTGCAGAAAGATGAGTGTCTGGAAGTTCATGACAGACAGTTTGATGGAAGAAACAGAAGGTATTATAAAGTGACAGCGAGGGGCAGTGTACAGTTGGAACTTTATAAATCAGAATGGAAGATATACAGTGAGAAGATCACAGGGATTTTTGAGGGAGGATGGAACTGATGGGTAGAGTTGAATTTATATCGGAGCTGAATATGCTTCTGATGGATCTGCCTGAGGAAGAGCGTGTATCTGCGATTCAGTACTATGATGATTATTTTGCAGATGCAGGCAAAGAAGAAGAGGAAAAGGTGATTCAGGAGCTGGGCAGTCCGGAGAAGGCAGCAGCTTCGATCAAGGCAGATTATTACGGAACGGAGTTCCACGAAGAAGAATTTAATGATAAAAAATATCCGGAGAAATATGAGCCGGGAAGAGATTCTAAGACAGAACAGGAAGGCAGTGCGAACCAGAATCGTTACGCATGGGAGAACCAGAATGCACAGTATCAGGAGACAGGATATCAGGGATATGGTGGAGAGCAGTCTCAGACAGAGTATCAGTATGAATATGATGCACGCCAGAATGGAAATAGAACAGGTGGGACATGGCAGCAGAACAATGATCAGTATCAGCCGGTTCAGAAAAAACCATGGACAAATAAATGGGTGAAGCTCATTTTGATCGGATTGATTGCAATCTGTTTAGTACCGACAGCAGGAGGGCTTCTTCTGGGAGTACTTGGCACTGTTTTTGGGGTTGCGTGTGCTGTGGTAGCATCCTGCGCGGGTCTGGTAGTTGCAGCAATGGCAATCGCGATCGCAGGAATCGGGGTGATTATTTTTGGAATGACACTGGTTGTCAGTTTTGCGCCGACTGCATTAGTAGTAATTGGGGCAGGTCTGATTTTGTTAGCACTTGGTCTGGCGACGACCGCAGGAACAGTGAAATTATGTACAATTGTATATCCGGCGATGGTTCGTGGCTTTGTAAAACTTTGTAAAATGCCGTTTCACAGAAAGGCGGTGTAAGAAAGAATGAAAACAGGAAGGAAAATTTTCTGGATTGTATGTGCGGTACTTGTAATAATTGGAATAGGTATGGCTGGAGCTGGTGTGTTGCTTGGTGGTATGACAGGAAAAGGAAGAGAGTATCTCAAGCTGCGTGATAATATAAAGGAGACATCCGCAGATTTGGGAAGTCAGAAGATTGCTTCAACAGGAGAATATGTAACAGAGTATTCAGGAGTCACAGAATTAGATCTGGATGTTTCCAGTTTTGATGTTGTAGTCAGACCGGCAGATATTAAATATGTCAGAGTAAGTACAGAAAAAATAAAAGAAAAATACAGAAAATTTCTGGCAATAGAGGAGGATGCAAATACCGTTTCGATTTACCAGAATGGAGAGATAAAGATGCCGGCTAAAGATGCAGGGACGCTTTATGTGGAAATTCCAAGAGAACAGAAGCTGGAGTCTGTGGAACTTGGAGTTGGTGCAGGATATCTTCAGGCACAGGGAGTAAAAGCAGGAGAACTGACAGTAGAAGTCGATGCAGGAAGAGCAGATATCACAGATTATGAGACAAAAGAGCTAGATGCAGAATGTGGAGTTGGTCAGATGAGACTCGAAGGGGATACAACGGAGAGTGCGAGTCTGGAATGTGGAATCGGTAAGATCCTTTATATAACAGAAGATTGTCAGAGTTATAATTATGACATGGAATGTGGAATTGGAACAATCAACATTGATGGGAAAAAAGTTGAAGGTATTGGAGCAGGGCAGTCAATTGATAATGGTAAGTCCAGAACGATGGAACTGACCTGCAATATTGGAACAATTGAAGTTCGGAGCAAGTAACCGCTTTTTAACTGAACAATCTGATTCAGAAAAAGGCAGTTGATTTGAAAAATACACTGATAATATAAGATGAATCATCAATGAAAGGAGGGAAACAGCGATGGAAGGAAAAAAATTATATCGTTCAAGAGTAAATAAGATGTTATGTGGTGTTTGCGGAGGTATTGGAGAATATTTCAATATTGATGTAACAATCGTGAGACTGCTCGCAGTATTATTAGGGATGTCGGGACATGGAATCCTGATTTATATCATTGCAGCAATCATTATCCCGGAAAATCCGGTGGTATAAAAACAGAAAATTGAAAATGAATACGATGTATTCGTATAGAGATAATAGAAAAAGAGCTCAGGTACACATGAATTCCTTAAATGTCAGATTCGACTGCAGGAAAGCCAGAGCTCTTTTTTTATATTGCAACAATAAAAATTTCCCGCAAATTACAGTATCTGTTTTATTGAATGTCTTTTTAAGATACACTTCGATTTTCACTTTATGAATAACCACATCTTCAGATGGAGATAATAAAGAAAAAAGAAAGAAGGACTAGAATAATATGAGTCGGAAAAAAGAGAAAAAAATAGATCTTGAACATCTGGAACCGAATGAGAAAGTGAAGTATGAAATAGCAGAAGAACTTGGGTTTTTAGACCGTGTGATGGAGGGAGGGTGGAAGTCTCTCACCTCGAAGGAAACCGGCAGAATTGGCGGTCTGATCACAAAAAGAAAGAAGAAAAAATAAGTTTTTACACACCGGATTTTGACAAACCTGTATGCATTTGGTAAAATAGGCAGAATGGGGGGAGAGTGTTTGGTGGAATAATATGGGAGAAAAAATAAATATATTTGATGTGGAAATTCCATGTATCAAAGCAAAAGAAGCGATGATCCGGGCGATGTATTATATGGAACAGGAATCGCTCAATACGATCGAACTTCTTTCAATGAAGATGTTGCTGAATGGCCAGGAGGATACACAGTGGAAAGAACAGCTGAATGGCTTGTCAATGATTCTTCCGGGAAGCGTTGAGATTCTGGAAGCTGCGCAGGTGAAAGACAGTATCCTTCTCAGGGAGACGGATGATAAATTATTTCTGCGTATGTTTATGAAATATATGCAGAAGAATCATAAAAAACTGTTTCTTCTCGCTGAGAGCGAGGAGAAACTGGACAAAGCAGAAGAACTTCTGATCAGACAAAACAGAGGAATTCAGATTATAGGAAAAGCAGTGATTACACAGGATGGAGAACGGATTCAAAATGTGATAAATGCAATCAACGGAACAGAGACAGATTGTATTTTATCAGTTCTTTCATCACCATTCCAGGAACAGTTTATTCAGAGAAATAAGGCATTGCTCAATGCAAGAGTCTGGCTGGGCTGCGGAACCGCATTCAGACAGAATTTTGAAGACATGCGGCTGAATAACCGGATTCGGCATTTTGTGATGAAACGGCTCTTCCGTTATCGGGTAGGAAAGCAGAATTCACAGACAGATGCAGAAAACGGTATAAATTGACGTAAAGCAAATTGTGAACTATGCTATATGCTGTAAATCTTAATAAATTGTAAAAAATTCTAAGAAATGACGAAAACAGAACGATTTACTCTTTATTTTTTTGCAGTTTTGCCTTAATATATAATTTGAGTATGAGTACGGATTAAAAAACAGTATGAAAGCTTTGTATAAAATGTACAGGGATTCATATGAAGGAGTGGAGGAGAAAAGAATGATTTCTAATCAGATACTTCAGAATACAATCGAAGGGCTTAAAGGCATTTCCAGGGTGGACTTTTGTGTGCTGGACACAGAGGGAAAGGAATTAGCTGCAACATTTGACGTGGTGAAAGACTGTGGAGAGGCAGTCCTTTCATTTGTGGAATCTCCGGCAGACAGCCAGGTGATCCAGGGATGTCAGTTTTTTAAGATTTTTGACGAGCAGCGTTTAGAGTACGTTCTGCTTGCAGATGGAGAGACAGAAGATGTTTACATGCTGGGGAAGATTGCAGCATTTCAGATCCAGAGTCTGCTGGTAGCATACAAAGAGAGATTTGACAAAGATAATTTCATTAAAAACCTGCTTTTAGACAACCTGCTTTTAGTAGATATTTATAATCGTGCTAAAAAATTACATATTGACACAGAAGTAAAACGTGTTATCTTTATTATTGAAACACTGCACGAAAAAGACAGTGCCGCACTTGATAATGTGAGAAACCTGCTTGGAGGCAAGTCAAGAGATTTTATTACTGCTGTAGATGAGAAGAATATCATTGTTGTAAAAGAGTTATCTGAGAAAGATGGAAACAGAGAACTTGAGAAGATGGCGAAAGATATGCTGGATACACTTCGTGCCGAAGGTGGCGAGGAGCAGATTCACATCGCATACGGAACTATCGTGAATGATATCAAAGAAGTTTCAAAATCATACAAAGAAGCAAAACTGGCACTGGATGTAGGTAAGATCTTCTTTGATGAGAAGGATATTGTTGCCTATACAACACTTGGTATTGGACGTCTGATCTATCAGCTGCCGTTACCACTGTGCAAGATGTTTATCAAAGAGATTTTTGAGGGGAAATCTCCGGATGACTTTGACGAAGAGACACTGACAACGATCAATAAGTTCTTTGAGAACAGTCTTAACGTGTCAGAGACATCCAGGCAGCTCTATATTCACAGAAATACTCTTGTATACAGACTGGATAAGCTTCAGAAGAGCACTGGTCTGGATCTGCGTGTGTTCGAGGATGCAATTACATTCAAGATCGCACTGATGGTAGTGAAGTACATGAAATATATGGAATCTCTGGAGTATTAATCGTTCGACAAGATGCTACAGACTATAACTGCAGATCAGTTTGAGCGGCAGGATTGTCATTGCTCATAGAACAAAGTGATATGTAATGATGCTTTCAGGGAAGACGGAAAGATTGTAAAGTGATTCAGGGGGAGAGAATCCATACAGTCAGTCATGTGAATCATTACGTTGCTGGACGCAATGTGCTGCGTATAGTGGGCATACATCAGGAGTATGGATAATTAGGAGGAACATATGATTGAATTAAGAAACGTGAAGAAGGAGTACTCCAAGGGAAATGCTGCCCTGAACGGAGTATCCGTAAAGATTGAACGGGGAGAGTTTGTCTTCATCGTTGGTGACAGTGGGTCAGGTAAATCAACACTGATCCGTCTGATTATGAAAGAACTGAATCCAACAGAAGGAACCATTATTGTAAATGGTCAGAATCTGAACCGCATGAAACACCGCAATATAGCAAAATACAGAAGAGGACTGGGAGTTGTCTTCCAGGATTTCCGTCTTCTGAAAGACAGAAACATCTATGAGAACATTGCTTTTGCACTCCGTGTAACAGAGACACCGACACGTATTATCAAAAAGAAAGTGCCGGCTGCCCTTTCACTGGTAGGACTTGCACAGAAGTACAAATCTTTCCCGAAAGAGCTTTCAGGAGGAGAACAGCAGCGTGTTGCGATTGCCAGAGCAATTGTAAATGAACCTGCCATCCTGCTGGCCGATGAGCCGACAGGTAACCTGGATCCGACTAACTCATGGGAAATCATGAGCCTTCTGAAAGAGGCGAATGAACGTGGAACAACAGTTCTTGTTGTAACACATAACCAGGAGATCGTTAATGAGATGAATGAACGTGTTATTACGATGAAACAGGGCGTAATTGTCAGTGATGAACAAAAAGGTGGGTATATAGATGAGGATTAGTACATTAGGATACGTAGGAAAACAGGGAGTTAAGAGTATCTGGAGAAACAAGATGTTTTCGCTCGCATCCATTGCGACAATGTCGGCGTGTATCTTCCTGTTTGGATTATTTTTCTCGATTATTGTAAATTTCCAGTATATCATCCGATCTGCAGAAGAAGGAGTTGCAATCACAGTTTTCTTTGACGATGATGTAACAGAAGAGCAGATCAAGGCAATTGGTGAAGATCTGGAGGCAAGAGATGACGTTGCCAAGGTAACGTATGTATCAGCAGATCAGGCATGGGAGGATTTCCAGAAAGACTATTTCGGAGACAACCCGGAACTTGCTGAAGGATTTAAAGATGACAACCCGTTGGCCGGATCAGATAACTATGAAGTATACATGAAGACGTCTGATGATGATCAGAATCTGATTGCAAAGAGTAAATCTCTGTCTGCAACACAGCAGGATCTGGTTAAATATGCACAGAGTCTGGATGGTGTACGTCAGGTTAATAAATCCGATGTGGTTGCTAATACACTTTCAAGTGTCAATATGCTTGTGGCGTATGTATCGATTGCAATTATTGCGATTTTGCTTGGCGTCTCTATTTTCCTGATCAGCAATACGGTTACAACAGGTATTGCAGTCAGAAAAGAAGAGATTGCGATTATGAAATATATCGGAGCGAAAGACTTCGTAGTAAGATCACCATTTGTCATCGAAGGATTGATCATTGGTGTATTTGGTGCAGCAATTCCGCTTGCACTTCTGTATATGCTTTACGACAAGGCAGTGGCATATGTTATGACAAGATTCAGTATCTTGAAGAATATTATTACATTTCTTCCGGTACAGAATGTGTACATATATCTCCTGCCGATTGGACTTGTGATGGGAATCGGAATTGGTTTCTTCGGAAGTTTCTTTACAGTGCGTAAGCATCTGAGAGTATAGGAGGAAATCCATGAAGGGACGAATGAAAAAAATTGCCAGTCTTGTACTGGCATTTGTCCTATGTGCAGGTTCTGTTTTAAATGTCGGAGCTGTTACGATTGACGAGGCAGAAAAGAAGGCAGATAAACTTGAGTCTGAGAAGAAAGCAGCGGAAGCGGAGAAGAAAGCACTCGCAGAGAAGCTGAACAAGATCATTAAGCAGATGAATCAGACAGAGGAAGAACTGACACAGAAGGAAGCCGAGATCGAGGAAGCGGAGAATGAACTGGTTCAGGCAAAGACGGAGGAAGATAATCAGTACCAGAGCATGAAGAAGAGAATTAAATTCATGTATGAGGGCGGTAACAAACAGTTCCTTGAGGTGCTGATGTCCAGTGAGAATATTGGGGATCTTCTGAATAAAGCAGAGTATGTATCAAAACTTTCCGCTTATGACCGTGATATGCTGGAAGAGTTTCAGGCAACGGTTAAATCGGTTGAAGAAAAAGAAGCGAAGCTTCAGGACGAATATGAGAAACTGGACAAACTTCAGGATCAGCTGGTAGAACAGCAGAATGAAGTCCAGGATATGGTGGATAACAAGGCAGCAGAAATCGAGGAGATTAAAGATCAGATTTCTGCGAATGCAGCTGTGCTTAAAGAACTGAAAGAGAAAGCGGAGCAGGCAAGAAAGCTGAAGGAAGAACAGGAAAAGGCGAGAAAGGCAGCAGCTGCGGCAGCCGCTGCAAAGAAAAACAGCAGTTCGAGCAGTTCAGGCAGTTCTTCAGGAAGTAGTTCTTCAAGTTCAGGAAGTTCTGGCTCTTCATCTTCAGGAGGAAGCACGGTAGTCAGCGGAAGTGGATATTTCACACATCCATGCCCGGGGATGTCTTATCAGTCCAGTTATTTTGGAGAGGTAAGATCTTTTGATCCGACACCGCACAAAGGAAATGACTATGCGGCGGCAGAGGGAACACCTACATATGCAGCAGCGGCAGGAACAGTCATAATAGCCGGCTGGAGCAACAGTGCAGGAAACTGGGTAGTAATCAGTCATGGAAACGGGCTGGTATCCAAATACATGCATCATAGCTCAATCACAGTGTCAGCAGGTCAGCATGTAGAAAAAGGACAGCAGATCGGCTATGTTGGATCCACAGGATATTCGACCGGAGCACATCTGCATTTCCAGGTTGAACTGAATGGAGTAGCAGTAAGCCCGGATTCTTATATGTGATAAAAATAGATTGCTGTTTACAGGCTGCCTGTGAACGGTAATAAAAACAGAGGGGACAAGACAGAGAATATCTATCTTGTCTTCTTTTTTGGAATCTGTGTGTTACTGTTCGCAGGTAACCTGCAAACAGTAACGTATCTCGCCATTTAGAATCGCCTACGGCGATGGGCGAGATACATTCAAGACAAAACGTGCATCCTCCATGCCAATCAGCGGAGTGATTGACATGGGAGTGAACAGTAACATGTGTTTTTACTGTGAAAGAAAAAGTGATTGGCTTGTAATCTATAACGGAAAAGAATATGATAAAGTGAGAAAAGAAAACTGTTCAGCAAGGATTTGAAGCTGCATTTATGAAAGGGCTGGACAGAGACAGGAAATGGAGAAACAGGATGGACGAGAAAGAGAAGGAAATACAGAAAGAACCGCAGACACAGGAACTGTATGAAGACAGAGTAAATGAACGAAAAATAGAAGGTAGACGCAGAAAGAGAGAACGGGGATTCAAGAAAGGGATTCTTACCGGCATTATAATTACACTGGGAGTGATCCTGCTAGGAGCTGGCGGATGGAAGCTGGCTGATCATGTCCTGCTAGGGGGTTCTTATGCATCCGGAAGCGTGTCAGAGAAAGCGGTAGCAAAGAAGTTGGATAAGATCAACAGTCTGATCAATAAGTATTATCTGTACGGAGATGAGATCGATCAGGATAAACTGATTGAAGGAATTTATTCCGGCTATGCAGAAGCACTGGGAGATAAATATACAGTGTATTACAACGAAGAAGAGACAAAAGCTTTGCTGGAATCTACCAGCGGAACATTTTCCGGCATAGGGGCCAGTATGACGAAAGATCAGGACACGGATGCAGTTGTGATCAAAGATGTGATTGAGGACTCTCCTGCTGAGAAAGCCGGAATGAAAGCCGGGGATATCATCCAGAAAGTAGATGATCAGGACGTGACAGGCCAGAAGCTGGATACGATCGTATCCTGGATTCGTGGAGAAAAAGGAACGGATGTAACTCTGCAGGTTCTGCGTGACGGTGAGAAGATCGAGCTTACTGCAACTCGTGATACGGTTGAGGATATTACAGTAAAATACGAGATGAAGGACGATAACATCGGATATATCTATGTCTCTGAATTTGACAAAGTTACTTACGACCAGTTTAAGAAAGCTCTTGAGGATCTGGAAGATCAGGGGATGGAAGGTCTGGTGATTGATCTGAGAAATAATCCGGGCGGTAATCTGGATACTGTGACAGATATGTTGCGCCAGCTTTTGCCGAAGGGAACGATTGTGTCTACAAAAGATAAAAACGGCAATACAGAAGAAATTACATGTGATGGTACACATGAGTTTACAAAACCACTGGCGGTTCTGGTAAACCAGTACAGTGCCAGTGCTTCTGAGATTTTCAGCGGTGCAGTTCAGGATTATGGAATCGGTAAAATCGTGGGAAAGACAACCTACGGAAAAGGAGTTGTTCAGCAACTACTGGATCTGGGAGATGGCACATATCTGAAAGTGACGATCGCAGAATACTATACACCGAATGGACGTAGCATCAATGGAAAAGGTGTGGAGCCGGATGTGGAAGTGGATTACCAGTATGATGAGGAGAATCCGGATTATGATAATCAGCTGGATAAAGCATTGGAGACAGTGAACAGTACATTAAACCAGTAGGAAATATGAGAAAAATGAAAAAATTTTAAAAAATGTCTTGCAATTGGAAAAAGTGTGTGCTACTATTGGAAACAAGTTTTAGCAGACTAAAGTGTTGGAACAGTGAAAAGCGATGAACAAGACTCTGATCCTCAGAAACTGACAGGAAGTTGGCGTCACCGACTGAGAGCGCCGGACAGCGGAGAAGGTTATGGGAACACTTGGGAGCCGGTTGCCTGAACAGGATATGATAGCATTTTCTGCTGTGTTTTTAGGAGTAGGGCAGCACGTGTAGCATACGTTACATGCAAAGAGTGGAGCTTAAAGAAGTATATGGGTTACTGTTCAGACCATAGCTAATCACTTTGCTGATTGGCTATGAGGATGCATTACTGTTTGCAGCTTGCTGTGAACAGTAACGTATATAGAGCTCAATGCGGGTGGTACCGCGGATCTTATCTTGATAATTTCCGTCCCGGGATACGGTTGTATCCCGGGGCGTTTTTTATTTCTCCGGGATGCTGGAATCTGAAAGGAGAAATAAAAATGGAAGTTGTAACAGGTGTAAAAAAGAAGGAAACATTGGAATTAAGTGAACTTTTAGATGAAGCAAAAATCGGAAGTGAAGTCAGAGTAAATGGCGCGATCCATACAATTCGCGATATGGGAACAATCGCATTTATTATTCTGAGAAAAAGAGAAGGCCTTGTTCAGTGCGTATATGAAGAAGGAACTTCTGGATTCGATTTAAAAGATGTAAAAGAGGCTGCTACAGTAGAAGTGACAGGTATACTTGCAGAATCTGAGAAAGCTCCGAATGGGATTGAGATCCGTCTCAGCAGTCTGAAAATCTTAAGCGAACCAGCAGAACCAATGCCGCTTCCAATCGCAAAATGGAAGCTGAATACATCTCTGGAAGCAAAGTTAAACTACAGACCGATTTCTCTGAGAAACATCAGAGAGCGTGCGAAGTTCAGAGTTCAGGAGGGAATTGTAAGAGGATTCCGTGACTTCCTTTATCAGGAGGGATTTACAGAGATTCATACTCCAAAGATCGGTGCAAAGAGTGCCGAAGGTGGAGCGAATCTGTTCCGCCTGGAATATTTTCACAGACCGGCAATCCTGCAGCAGAGTCCACAGTTTTATAAACAGATGATGGTCGGAGTATTCGACAGAGTCTTTGAGACAGCACCGGTATTCCGTGCAGAGAAACATAACACAAAGCGCCATCTGAATGAATATACCAGTCTCGATTTTGAGATGGGATATATTGATGGATTTGAAGATATCATGGGTATGGAGACAGGATTTTTACAGTACACAATGGAATTACTGAAAAAGGAATATTCCAGAGAACTGAAGATCCTGAACATTGAACTTCCAAGAACAGATAATATACCGGCAGTCAGATTTGATGAGATCAAAAAACTGGTTTCCGAGAAATACAACAGAAAGATCAAGAACCCATTTGATCTGGAACCGGAAGAAGAAACACTGATCAGCAGATATGCAAAGGAAGAATGGGATGCAGATTTTGTATTTGTAACACATTATCCTTCAAAGAAGCGTCCGTTCTATGCAATGGATGATCCGGAAGATCCGACTTACACACTCAGCTTTGACCTCCTCTTCAGAGGAATGGAGATCACGACCGGAGGACAGCGAATTCATGATTACCATGAACTTCTCGCAAAGATGGAGAAAAGAGGCATGACAGATGAAGGGATGGAGCAGTATTTAAGTGCATTTAAACATGGCATGCCACCACATGGCGGACTTGGAATTGGAATGGAACGTCTGACAATGAAGATGATGAACGAGGACAACGTAAGGGAGACAACATTGTTCCCAAGAGATCTGAGCCGTCTGGAACCGTAAGACAGATAGAAGAACAGAAAGGGTGATTGAATTGGCTAACAAGATATCCGATGAAACAATTGAATATGTAGGAATCCTTGCAAAGCTGGAACTTTCCGAAGAAGAGAAAGAAGCGGCAAAAAAGGACATGGAACAGATGCTGGATTACATTGATACATTAAATGAACTTGATACAGCGGGAATTGAACCAATGTCTCACGTATTCCCGGTACAGAATGTATTCCGCGAAGACGTCGTAACAAACGGAGACAATAAAGAAGCAACACTGGCAAATGCACCGCTTCGTAAAGAAGACAGTTTCGAAGTGCCGAAGACAATCGGATAAAGGGGAGTGAGAAAATGGAATTATTAAAACTTACAGCCCTGGAACTGGGCAGAAAGATCAAGGCAGGAGAAGTTACTGTAAAAGAAGCTGTGAATGCAGTAATTGAACAGATCAAAAAAGTAGAACCGGAGATCAACAGTTATGTAACACTGGATGAAGAAGGTGCCTACGCACAGGCAGAAGAGATTCAGAAGAAAATTGATGCAGGTGAACTGACAGGAGCGCTGGCAGGTGTACCGGTAGCAATTAAAGATAATATGTGTATTGAGGGACAGCTTACAACTTGCAGTTCAAAGATTTTGTCAAATTTTAAACCTACTTACACAGCGGAAGCAGTAGAAAATCTGAAAAAAGCAGGCGCGGTGATCATCGGAAAGACAAACATGGATGAGTTCGCCATGGGAAGTACAACAGAGACTTCTTATTATGGACCGACAAAGAACCCGCACAATACAGCGCATGTACCAGGCGGATCTTCAGGTGGTTCCTGTGCAGCAGTTGCAGCCCAGGAATGCTATTACGCACTTGGATCAGATACAGGCGGATCTATTCGCCAGCCAAGTTCTTTCTGCGGAGTAGTCGGATTGAAACCGACTTACGGTACAGTTTCCCGTTATGGCCTGATTGCATATGGTTCTTCACTGGATCAGATTGGACCGGTTGCGAAGGATGTGGCAGACTGTGCGACAATTCTTGAGACAATTGCATCTCATGATACTAAAGACAGTACTTCTATTGACAGGGATGACTGTGATTTCACAGAAGCACTGGTTGAAGATGTAAAGGGCCTGAGAATTGGTATCCCGAGAGATTATATGGGAGAGGGACTGGATCAGGAAGTAAATGATGCAGTGATGAAGGCGGCGAAGGTTCTGGAAGAAAAAGGAGCTATTGTAGAAGCGTTTAATCTGGGACTTGTCAAATATGCGATCCCGGCTTATTACACAATTGCGGCAGCAGAGGCAAGCTCTAACCTGGAACGTTTTGACGGAGTAAAATATGGCTATCGTACAGAAGAATACGAAGGTCTTCATAACATGTACAAGAAGACACGTTCTGAAGGATTCGGACCGGAAGTTAAGAGAAGAATTATGCTTGGCTCCTTTGTATTAAGCTCTGGATATTATGATGCATATTATCTGAAAGCACTGAGAACAAAAGCACTGATCAAGCGTGAATTTGATCGCGCATTCCAGAAATACGATCTGATTCTCGGACCGGCAGCGCCGACTACAGCACCGGAACTTGGAAAGAGTCTGAGTGATCCGATGAAGATGTATCTGGGAGATATTTATACAATTTCTGTTAACCTTGCAGGACTTCCGGGAATGAGTGTCCCGGTAGGAAAAGACAGCAAAGGGCTGCCGATCGGTATGCAGCTGATCGGAAATGTATTTGAAGAAAAAACACTGATCCGTGCAGCATATACTTATGAATGTGCAACAAAGAAAGAATATGAACAGCCTGCAGCAGTTACAGCAGATGATAAGGAGGTGCGCTAATCATGGCAAAACAGTATGAGACAGTCATTGGACTTGAGGTGCATATTGAACTTGCAACAAAGACAAAGATTTTCTGTGGATGCAGCACAGCATTTGGTGGCGCGCCAAATACACATACATGTCCTGTATGTACCGGTATGCCGGGTTCTCTTCCGGTATTGAATAAACAGGTTGTTGAATATGCAATGGCGATCGGTCTTGCAACAAACTGCAAGATCACGCAGGTATGTAAATTCGACCGTAAGAACTATTTCTATCCGGATAATCCGCAGAACTATCAGATTTCCCAGCTTTATCTTCCAATTGCAAGAGACGGATATGTAGAGATTGAAACCGGAACAGGTAAGAAAAAAGTACGTATTCATGAGATGCATATGGAGGAAGATGCAGGAAAGCTGGTACATGATGAGTGGGATGATACATCTCTTGTGGATTATAACCGAAGCGGTGTACCGCTGGTAGAGATTGTGTCAGAACCGGATATGCGTTCAGCAGAAGAAGTAATGGCATATCTTGAGAAACTGCGTATGATCGTTCAGTATCTTGGAGCATCAGACTGTAAGCTTCAGGAAGGATCCATGCGTGCAGATGTGAACTTATCTGTACGTGAAGTGGGATCAGACAAGTTCGGTACAAGAACCGAGATGAAGAACCTGAACTCATTTAAGGCAATCACACACGCGATTGAAGGTGAGAGACAGAGACAGATCGAGCTTCTGGAAGAAGGAAAAGAAGTCATTCAGGAGACAAGACGCTGGGATGACAACAAAGAGCATTCTTATGCAATGCGTTCCA
>OLNW01001438.1_pt1 | contig 23460 bp, 17 predicted proteins | sample 1672121 | NCBI WGS metagenome assembly OLNW01 (sample SAMEA3136648, study PRJEB25190) | human gut metagenome
GCAAAATATACCGTAAAGTGGGGCATGTAGATTGCAGGAATGATTTTTCAGACACACTCTAGATGTACATCATATATCTTCAAAGGAGTAAACATACATGAGAAAACGATTTCTTACCGCATTTTGTTGCGGCCTTATACTCAGCTGTAGCTTAACTGCCTGCGGCAGCAAAAAACAGACCGAAAGAGCCTCTGTTTCTTCCTCAAAAACATCTGAGAAAAGCTCTGATTCCTCTCAGAGACAAGATTCGGAAGATTCCAAAACTGCTGATGATAATTCTTCCGACAAAAAATCTGAAAAAGAACTAACTGAAAAAGACACTACAGATGCTTCCTCTTCAAATGAGACAAAAGAAAACAATGCTTCTCCTGCAGATGCTTCCAAATCAGTCTCTTCCGAAGAAACACCTGTGACCGGCGCCGCTGCTATTTATAAAAACGGACAGGAAATTGGGCTTGACAGTTCCTGGGAATATGCTGATTTTTCAAAAATAAATTCTGGACACGCAGTTATCTATCTGGCTGAGATAAACCGTAAAAATATCGTGATCGGTATAAATGCCGGGCACGGAACTTCAGATGGTTCTTCTGTCAAAACACTCTGTCACCCGGACGGTTCTCCTAAAACAACCGGTGGAAGTACTTCTCTGGGAGCTACAGAAGCAACTGCTGTTTCCGGTGGAATGACTTTTAACGATGGAACTGCAGAAAGTACTGTCACACTTCAAACGGCTCAGATTCTCAAAGAAAAACTTCTATCCGAAGGTTACGATGTACTTATGATCCGCAACAGCGAAGATGTTCAGCTCGATAATATTGCCAGAACTGTCATCTGCAATAATATTGCTGACTGCCATATCGCACTTCACTGGGACGGTGACGGACTGGATTACGATAAAGGATGTTTTTATATTTCTGTTCCTGATGCTTTAAAAAACATGGAACCGGTTGCCTCTCACTGGCAGGAACATGATGCTCTCGGCTCATCACTCGTGGAAGGCCTTCGCTCTGAAGGTGCTAAAATCTATCAGGACGGCAGCATGGCAATTGACCTTACCCAAACTTCTTACAGTACTGTACCTTCCGTTGATATAGAACTTGGAAATGCTGCTTCTGATCACAGTGACAGTACACTGGAAGAACTGGCTGATGGACTTGTACATGGTATAAATAGCTATTGGTCTTAAAAATAGGCTCTAAAACCCTGCCTAAAAAATAAAATGTCTTTGTAATCTGTACTCTGCACGTTTTAGAATAGATTACCCAGTATATTTGAAGGAGAAATTTTATGGAATACGAACACGTCGTTCATTCATTTGAACCTGTATACAATACTGCTTCTAAAATCTTGATTTTGGGAACATTACCTTCTGTAAAGTCCCGTGAAAATCATTTTTATTATGGACACAAGCAGAATCGATTTTGGAAATTACTTGCCCGGATTTGTGAAGAAGATGTTCCTGAGACAATTGAAGAAAAGAAGGCAATGCTTTTAAGAAATCATATTGCTATATGGGATGTAATCTACAGCTGTGATATCCAGGGATCCAGCGACAGCAGCATTAAAAATGTGGTACCGACAGATTTGAAACAGGTACTTGTATCCTCTTCCATCACTCAGATTTATGCGAATGGAAATAAAGCCGGTTCCCTTTATAAAAAGTATCAGCAGGCCAATACTAATATGAATATTACAGTACTTCCCTCTACCAGCCCTGCAAATGCAGCCTGGTCATTGGATCGATTGTATGATACATGGAGTGTAATTAAGACAGAATTGTCACTTTAATGAATATCAGATAAATTTTAAAGCACATCTCAAATGTTTTCTGTAAGACGTAAGTCAAATTTGCAGGAGATTTTATCTGGACAAGAGCATAATATATGCATAAATCAAAGGCGGGCAAAATAACGCCCGCCTTAAATACATCTGCTTCTACTGTTTGTCGGATATTTTCTGAAAACAAAATGCATGTTATAAAATATCTTTTTAATAAGCCCTGATTATTTCACCTCAACCAGTTCAATCTTGAAATTCAGCTCTTTTCCTGCCATCTCGTGATTGGCATCAAAAGTGATTGTTGTTTCTTCTTTTGCTGTTACTTTTACCGGGAATGGCTGTCCATACTGATTAGACAGGTATACCTGCTGTCCAACTTCAAGATCTTCTGATCCCGGAAGCTGTGCAGTCTCGATTGTAAAGATCGCATTCGGATCCGGCATGCCATAAGCTTCTTCCGGCATCAGATGAATATCCACAACCTGACCTACTTCCATATCTGCAACTGCTGCATCAAATCCTTTGATCATCTGACCTGCACCACATACGAACTCCAGCGGCTCACCACGATCATAAGAAGAATCAAACTGTGTTCCGTCATTGAATGTTCCTCTGTAATGTGTACGGCATGTCTTTCCAACATTACGTCCTGTCAGTGCGCTCTGTCCCCCACAGCCGCTTCCACAGTTTCCACCACAGGAATGTCCTTCTTCATGATCGCCACAGGAATGTCCTTCCTCATGATGATGGTCACAATTAGCTCCTGTAGACACCAGTTCCCCTTTCAGATAAGCCTCTACTGCCTGATCAGCATCTCCCTGTGCTCCTGCACATAATTCAATCCCGGCTTCAGCAAGTGCGCTCTGTGCTCCTCCGCCGATTCCACCACAGATCAGAACATCTACATTCTGTCCGGCAAGAAGCCCTGCCAGCGCTCCATGTCCTGTACCATTAGAACCAATCACCTCACTGGAAATAACCTGATTATTTTCCACTTCATATACTTTGAAAGTCTCTGTCTTTCCGAAATGCTGGAAAATATTTCCATTATCATAAGTTACCGCGATTTTCATTTTTTAATCCTCCTATTACATTACGCTGTTCAGACCAGTATATATCTCTCCATATAGAAAAGCAAGTTAATCTTCTACAAACTGATCTTTTCCTACCAGGCATAACGGGCATTCGAAATCTTCCGGCACATCTTCCCATTTTGTTCCCGGTGCAATACCTCCTTCCGGGTATCCCTGTTCTTCATCATATTCCCATCCACATACTTCACATACATATTTCATAATTCTTTTCTCCTTTCAAATCTGGTCGCTTATAAACTATTTTTAGACTTTGTTTTCTTATGATTATTTTTTAATTCATATTCAATATTAGCGCCTTTTTGTAAAATATACTCTAATCCGCGCTTCTGACTCTTAGCCTGTACTGATATCTATAATCTACGATTCATAGACTGGCTCGAAGTCACTGGCATCATGCCCACAAAGTGGACAGACATAATCTGCCGGCAGCTCGCTGCCTTCATATACATAATTGCAGATCTTACATCTCCAGCCAACGATTTTCCTGTCCTGAGATACATCTTTTTTCTTCGGTTTTACACGATTCTGGTAATCTGCATAAGTCAAAGGTTCATTGTCATTCAATACCTTCGCGTCCGTAACTTCTGCAATAAACAGTGTATGTGTTTCCAGATCCTGCTGATCTACTACTGTGCCACTGATCACAGAACAGGCATGCCATCCCATATATGGGACTCCATTATGATCTGTCGGCAATGGAAGATCTTCAAACTTGTCTACATCTCTTCCAGACTGGAATCCGAAATGTTGAATCGTCTCAAAAGAACATTGAACATCCAATAGACTCAGTGCAAAAATGCCACTCTCTTTAATCAAATCGCAGGTATAATTGCTGTTCAGAACAGAAATGGCAATTCTGATCGGATTGTTCGCCACTTGCATACAAGTATTTGTAATACATCCATTGGCCTTTTCACCAGAACGAGTTGATAACATAAATACACCGTATGATAAATTGTATAACGCCTTTTTCTCCATAAAATGTACCTCCTTTTTATATATTAATAATAATTACTATTATTATATTTAGATTATATTATGGATTCCAAAAATTGTCAATCAGAAAATGAAATTTTTTATCTTTAAATTTATTTTCATCAGGACAATCTGTATGCCGTTGCATTTAACGTATGTAAAAATCAGATGGACGCCGAAGATATCGTTCAGGAAGCATTTGTTCAGTATTATACAAGCAAAAAAGAATTTGAAGACCAACAGCATATCCGAGCGTGGCTGATCCGCATTGTCATAAATAAAGCTAAAAATGTAATCCGCACTTTCTGGCGAAGGAATATATTACGATGACGGTTCTGTCTGGGTTTATTATAAGAATTAAAAAATTGATATTACAGATAAATTTGATGATGAAAACATATGTTGTCTGAAAAATGCATTTGTAAAATGTGTGCTACAATTTGTGGAAAATTTTGTCTGAATAAGGATGACGCAGCGAACCACGTCATCCTTATGAGAGTAAATACCACAAAGCAGGCACGTATCTCACAGAAATGATTTTTAATACATACTCTAATATGCAGCACAATAGATTTCTAATATCTGTTCTTCAGTCAGCTCTATATAATTATTTTTCAACAATCTCTGCTGTGTCTGAATCACATCTTTTGCAAATACCGGCAGATCACTTTCTTTTACTCCAAATTTATGGAGAGGTTCTTTCTTTAAGATCTGATCCATCAGTTGAGACAGCGTATCCAGTGCATTTTCCTGTGTCACCTCCAACACTTCTGCAATCACAGCCTCCAGTTCATTAATCTTTCCTTCCGGCTGAATCTCTTTGTATTTTTTCATAACATCTTTGAACATCAGCTGATTCGACTGTCCATGTGGAATATGATAAACAGATCCAAGCGGATAAGCACATGCATGAACTGCCGCGCAGCCACCATAACCAAAGCCAACACCGGCCCAATTGGATGCTTTCAAAAATTCTGCCGCGTAATTCTTCCATGCATCTCCTCCACCTGCTTCAACTGATTTTTTCCAACAGATAAGAATCAGCCTCAACGCCTCTTTTGAAAAGAGGCGTGAGATGCTGCAGGCGTTTGGACTTAAAAAAGATTCCACACTATGTACCATCGCATCAATGGACGATGTTGCGAAAATCTGATATGGCAGTGAATCTAACATATTGGTAATGAGCACCGCTTTATCCACAAGCATTGCATCCGATGCAAGTCCCATTTTCACACCCTTGCTTACACGATTGATCACAGAAATATTTGTAACTTCGCTGCCTGTTCCACAGGTCGTTGGAATAATTACAAGTGGATGCATCTTTTTTAACTCTGCAACTTTATCATAGAGATCATCCACTTTATCTTCTGCTCCTGCTACTGCGATTGCCTTTGCAATGTCAATTACAGTACCACCTCCAATCGCAATGATGCGTCCAAATGCCTTAGTTCGAAGTTCATCAAGCATAGCATCCACCATGGCATCTGTCGGTTCACCCTTTCCATATTTCTCACGGAATAAAGTCTGTACATCAAGATTTAGCGGAGCGATATATTTCTGATAAGTATGTTCTCCACAGAGAACCAGATCATCCGCTCCAAGCTGTGCTTCTTTTGCATACTGATCAAACGTTGTGTACTCTTCTATTTCTGTTTTAATTGAAAATGCTTTCATTCCTTCCATTTCTCCTTCTTCAACAAAGCACCACTAATCTTCCAACGCCTCAGCAAGCGCTGCCTCAAAAATCTCCAGTCCTTTCTCCATCTGCTCATCTGTCATTGTAAGCGGAGCAAGGAAACGAACCGTGTTGCTTGCCGTACCGCAGCTCTCCAGAAGGAGACCTTTCTGTAGTGCATTCTGAATCAGCTTCGCTGTAAGTGCTGTTGCAGGCTCTTTTGTTTCTCTGTCGGTTACGAATTCAATACCAATCATAGCTCCAAGCCCTCTAACATCACCGATCACCGGATATTTCTCCTGCAGTTCTTTATAACGCTTTGTTACAACCTCACCGATATGTCTTGCCTTTCCTGCATAATCATCCCGTTTCATTACATCCATGACTGCCAGTGCGGAAGCACATGCAACCGGGTTACCGCAGAAGGTTCCACCGATTGTTCCTGCCGGTGCTGCATCCATAATCTCTGCTCTTGCTGTAATTGCAGAAACCGGCATTCCTGCTCCGAGAGATTTCGCTGTAGTAATGATATCAGGTGCTGCTCCTGCTTCTGCCCAATACTCAGATGCGAAATATTTTCCTGTTCTGCAGTTACCACACTGTACTTCATCTGCTACCATGAGAATTCCATTGTCATCACAGATCTTGCGGACTGCTTTCACCCACTCGATCGATGCCGGGATGAATCCTCCTTCGCCCTGGAACGGCTCAACGATCATACATGCGATTTCAGATGCCGGTGCACCCTCATCAAAGATACGGTTCAGTTCATCAATATAATACTGGATTGCTTCTTCCTCTGTATATCCTTTCGGTGCACGATAGAGATATGGATATGGTGCACGATAGATACCTGCCGGAAACGGTCCCATACCTACAGCATACACTTTTTTATCTGTCAATGCCATTGTAAGGTTTGTTCTTCCATGAAATGCTCCTGTGAAACAGATCACTCCACTTCTCTTTGTAAATGCTTTTGCAATCTTGATCGCATTCTCATCACATTCAGCTCCTGAGTTTGCGAAATAAGTTTTCTTCATGTCTCCTTTGCAAGGCATGATCTCATTTAATTTCTCAGCTAATGTGACATATCCATCATGGACATAAACATTAAAGATTGTATGGAAATACTTCTCTGCCTGTGCTTTTACTGCTTCAATTACTTCCGGGTGAGAATATCCGATATTCAGAACTCCGACACCTCCGACCCAGTCGAGGAATTTATTTCCATCCATGTCTTCAAACATTGCGCCGGATCCCTGTTTGATACAAATCGGATAAGTTTTTCCACAGAGTGCCTGTGGGATGGCTGCGTCTCTTCTGTCGAGAAGTTCTTTGGACTTCGGTCCCGGTACCTGTGCTGTAACAATCTCTGGTAATGTTTTTGCTAACTCTGCTGTTGTCATAATAATTCCCTCCTGAATCACCTATATACCTTCCATTGCTTAAACTCTGCTGACTGTTCTGTATCTTAAAAACATACACTCCAGCATATCACTGATCTTTTTTAATCTGTATCATTTCCTTACAATTCATACTGTGCTCCATCCTTTAATTTCTTTTTATTCAAAATTTACATCTCTCTATCGGTATACCATATAGTAATCTATTTATATAATTCTCGTATAGTCCAGAAAGAAGCACACGCAGCAAACTGTATCTTCTCCCAGATTTCTGTATGTATGTGGCTGATCTGTCTCAAATTTATAAATCTGCCCCTCATAAATTTCCTGCATGTGATCATGAGATTCTACCGTCAGCACACCTTCCGTTACAGTAAGATATTCTCTCGTCTTTTCTCCGTGGCTTCCACTGAAATAACATCCTCCAGGCTCAATATCAATCCGATACACCTCTACAGACTGAGAATCCTCATAGGGAAAACAGGTCCACACTTTGTACTGTCCTTCCAGTTCTTTTGTCGGTACGAGTTCTTTCGGTGTCACCAGACAGTAATCCATCCTCGGCGGATCGATCAGGCGCTGAAACTCAATTCGAAGCCCACTCGTAATCTTCCCCAATACTCCCAGAGATGGATTAGCCGTTCCTCTTTCAATCTGTGCCAGCATGCTTTTGCTCACTCCGGTCTGTTCCGAGACCTGCTCAAGACTCATTCCTTTTGCCTTTCGGATTTTCTTTAAATTTTCTGATACATTATGTGATAAATAATCCATCTCCTATCCCCTCTTTCATACTCTCTGCTGTACATTGTAAGCAGAAATTTTTCCTGTATACACAAGTAACTCCCCGTTGTTTATTCGTTACTGTTTACTGTTCAGACCATAGCTTATTGTAACGACTACAGGGAGTCCCTTATTATGGTATCTGTATTTTCCCTAATCTGACTGTTACCACCATATTAACAGCACACTATTATGAATCTTATAACGCTTTTCTATACAGCATCTCAATATCACATTGTCTTGAAGATCTCGGATTTACTGCAATATTACCACTCTTCATAGCATCTACAGCCATAGCCTCAATCTTACTCTCGATTTCTTCTGTACTGACCGGTCCTGTCTTACTTGCATTGTTGATCGCTTCCGTCAGATTGGCCGGAATTCCGATTGCTTCGCACAGTTCACGGATCGCATCTACCAGCATCAGAGGCTCGAACTCTTCTTCATAAGCAGGAACCGGACTGATATCATTATAGATTGTCAGATATCTTCCATAATCTGCCAATGCATTGTACTCTGCAACCACCGGAAGCAACACTGCATTAGCCACCCCATGCGGAACATCAAAAAATGCACTGACCGGATGGCTCATGGCATGCACATTTCCAAGTCTTGCAAAAGAAAAAGCAATTCCTGCAAAAAGAGAACCGACCAGCATCGCCTCTGCTGCTTCGATATCACCACGGTTTGCAACAAATCTTCGAATATTGTTCCCGATCAGATTCATCGCCTTCTCTGCCATCGCATCAGAAAACGGAGATGCCGCTGTAGAAATATAGGCTTCCTCTGCATGGATAAATGCATCAATTCCACAGGCTGCTGCCACACCTGCCGGAGCCGTAGTCAGAAGTTCTGCATCCAGAATCGCATAAGCCGGAAGAATCTCATAACTGAATACCGTCAGCTTATAATCTCTGCTGTGATCTGTAATTACAGAGAATGCCGTTACTTCTGATCCTGTTCCGGCTGTGGTCGGAATTGCAATCAATGGAATAATCGGTCCCGGAACTTTGTGAGCTCCTTCGTATTCTGTAATACTTCCACCGTATTTTGCAGTCACACCGACAGCTTTTGCTACGTCCATCGGAGATCCTCCACCAAATGCAACAATAAAATCTGCACCTGCTTCTTTAAATGCCACTGTCGCTTTCTCTACTGTTTCAACGGATGGATTTCCTTCAATCTCTGTAAATGTATCTACTTCAATTCCGGCACTTTTTAAAGATTCCGCTGCTTTCTCCACCAGTCCCATCTTTGCAAGATGCGGTCCTGACATGAGAAATGCGTGGGAACCGCCCAGTTTCTTTGCAACTTCTGGAAGCTTTGCCAAACTTCCTTTTCCTACCGTAATATTCTGCGGAACAGAAAAACTAAATTCATTCATACTGCCTGTCCATCCTTTCTTTTATACAACAGTGGTTTGCCGGACTGCCCGCAAGCCACTGTTTCACATCTGTTCATATTTACATTCTGTTTAACAATCTGTTTTGATTTAAACAGTGCCGCCAATCAGATTACTCTTCTGCATCAGTACACGATCGATTGCTGCATCAATGACTTTATCAAGCTCTTCTTCATCTGCCTCCGGCATCAGGGTTGCTGCATCCTCATCAGAGATAAGTTCAACAAGTGTACCGAAAGATTCTTTGTATTTCACTTTACATACTGCATAGAAGACAACACCAAGTGCTGACCATCCAAGTACCATCAGCCACTCCTGAAGAATCAGGTTTCCGCCGCTTCCCGGAATACAGTACATTGCCACCATGAATCCGGACATAAGCACTGCCATTGTTCCAAAGAACTTATAACAAGGAACCTTATATGGTCTTGCCATGTCAGGTTCTTTTTTTCTTAAAATCATGAAAGAAATAGCAACCATACAGTAAGCAAGGCAGCATCCAAAGTTACCGGCATCGCTGATCCACACGAGCATTTTTCTTCCTGCGAAAGGTGCAAGCATCGTCAGAATTCCAATCAAGATCAGTGCATTAATTGGTGTTTTGTGCTTTGGATGTAATTTTGCAAAAAACTTAGGAATCATGTAAGACTCTGCCATAGAGTACATTGCACGGGAACCCCCAAGAAGGAAAGAGTTCCAGGAAGTAACAATTCCGCACATACCGCCGACAATAATAACTTTCGCCATGATCTTCGTGTGGAACGCTGCTGCCATGGCATCTGCTGTAACTAGTCCTGTTGCCTCCTGAGAAGCAACAATGTCTCCAGGATTCATGACAAGTCCGACCGCTACAATAACTAATGCATAAAAGATTACTGCAAGTACAACGGATAAGATCAGGATCTTTCCGATTTTTTTCGGAGGAACATTAATCTCCTCTGCTGCCTGTGGGATAACATCAAATCCAATGAAATAGAACGGTGACAGTGCTGCAACTCCGATGATCGCCTTGATATTCACACCTGTAGATACTCCTGCGAACATCTGACCATCCAGATTATCTACCGTACCGTTGATCACAGAAACAACGATGAGTAAGATTCCGGCTCCTCCAATGATACAGGTTAATACGGTTTGCAGAATCGCAGCTGTCTTTGCTCCGATAATGTTGATCATCATAATTAAAAATGCAATCACAATTGCTGTGATCAGCCAGGATGCATAGATATCGAATCCTGCAACTGTATACAGATATCCCTTCAGGAATCCCGGCCATAAATATGTAATAATTGTTGGAAATGCACAGGCTTCAAAACATGCAACACTGACATATCCAAGAACAATCATCCAGGTACAGATGAAAGAACCTGTCGCTCCCATTGCCCGGTAACTGAAAACATGTTCTCCACCACACTGTGGCATAGCTGCTGTCAGTTCTGCATAAGTCATACCTACGAAAAAGATCATAATACCACCGATCACGAATCCAAGAGCCGCTCCGATTACACCACCCTTTTCAATCCATCCACCGGTAGAAACAACCCAGCCCCATCCGATCATAGCGCCGAATGCAATTACAAGGATATCCCAGGCATTCAATACTTTGTTAAATTCTGATTTTTTCTGTTCCATCTCCTGTTCCCTCCTATTCACTCAATATCTTTTTCGCTACATCTTCAATCAGTTCTGCTGTTCCGTCAACACCAAGAAGGCTGCTGTCAACCAGCATATCTCTGTTATGACGGTCTCCACGGTTGCTTCCCGTCAATGCCAGATGACGTTTGTGATATCTCTTATCTTTTTCCCGGATAAAAAGGGTTGCATCATCTTCTGAAAGATTGTGGCTCTTCATTACATTCTGAACTCTTACCTCATCCGGTGAGTAGATAAATACACGCAGGATCGGTTTGTGTTCCTTCAATATATAGTCTGCTGAACGTCCAATAATCACACAGGACTCTCTGTCAGAAAGTTTTCTTATAATTGTCTTCTGGACGTGAATCGCACGCTCTGTCAGATCTGCATATTTGGAGAAAGATCCGCGTACATCTCCTTCCGCTCCTTTTCCTGCAATTGTGACTCCTTCTTCTACCTTTTCCATAATTTCTTTCGGTATCCCAACTTCCTGAATAATCTGGTCTACCGTATCACGGTCATAAAATTTAATTCCAAGATCTTCTGCAACTTTTCTGCCAATCTGGTTTCCTTTTGCGCCATATTCGCATCCTATCGTGATAACAAGATGTGCCATATCCTTCTCCCTCTCTTTTCTTTCTTTACATTGTCAATCAGGATTTATTTTTATACCTGTGCTGTACCGTTTTTCCCTTTCTTTTTTGAAAACAATTTCTTTTGATTTTTCAGATACCTTCCAGCGAAATCATTTTCAAAAGAGAAAGGGATGTTATTTTTCAAAATTTTATGAATAACAACAAAGGGCGCACGATTCTTCTCGTGACACCCTTGTCTTTCTTTTTTATTCTATAAATTTTACCATCTGAACAATGTTTTTCACATAATCTATTGCTGATCACAGATCACTCTGATACCTGTTCGAAAAAGGTTTTCAGATGTAGAATACTTTTATGCTAATTCTTTCACTGTCTCATCAATAATCTCAAATGCTTTATCACACTCTTCCTCACTAACGATCAGTGGCGGTACCATACGGATGATGTGTGCGCCGATTGCTGTGATGAGCATCTTACGGTCAAAGCATCCATGTTTTACATCAACTCCTGAGATTGTATCATCAAACTCTACACCAACTAATAATCCCTGATGTCTTACTTCTTTTACATGTGGAAGTTTCTCTAACTTCGCTGCAAAATAATCTCCGACTTTCTTTGCATTTCCTGCAAGATCTTTATCCAGAAGTTCTCCTACCTCTGCAAGTGCTGCTGCACAGCTGATCGGATGTCCACCGAATGTTGTTCCGTGAGATCCTGCTGAAAATGCTTTAGATACTTCTTCTGTTGCACAGATAGCACCGATCGGCATTCCACCACCAAGACCTTTGGCCATTGAAACGATATCTGGTTTTACTCCGTAATTCATATAGGACATGACTGCTCCGGTTCTGCACCATCCTGTCTGTACCTCATCCAGAAGTAACAGCATGCCTTTCTCATCGCAGAACTCGCGAAGCCCTTTCATAAATTCCTGTGTTGCCGGATGAACACCGCCTTCGCCTTGGACCGGCTCGATCATAATTGCGATTGTGTTTTCTGTACATGCATCTTTAAACGCTTTCAGGTCATTATATGGTGCATAAGAGAATCCATAAGTCATTGGTCCAAATCCGACCTGACATCCATTTCCCGGCTGACCTGTTGCAGACATTGCTCCGAATGTTCTTCCATGGAAGCCTTCCTTTGCTGTTACGATGTGATACCTGTTCGGACCGTATTTTTCAATACCATATTTACGGGCCATTTTGATCATCGCTTCATTGGCCTCTGTTCCTGAATTCTGATAAAAGATCTTGTCCATTCCAAGTGTCTGACATACTTTTTCAGCAAGCAGGGCCTGTGGAATTGTGTATGGATAGTTGAAGGTGTGCATGATATCATCTACCTGATCTTTTACAGCTGCAACAACCTTCGGGTTTCTGCTTCCTGCATTGTTAACTGCGATTCCTGCATAGAAGTCAAGATACGGTGTTCCGTTCTCATCATAGAGGTACATTCCCTCTGCTGTCTCTGCAAGAAAATCGAAACGCTCATAAGTCTCGATCATGTATTTGCTTACTTTGTCTTTGATATCCTGTGCTGTTAATCCTGTGTCTTTTAATCTCATAATAAAACCCTCCTGAATCTACTGCTGTTTTGCAGTTACTGTACTCCGTAACATTTTGCAGTTGCCTTAATCTCAACAATCAATTACCAAATACATCGCGCGCTAAAATAGAATAAATATGGAAAAACAAAAAGAGCAAAGTTCCTACTTTATGTAAGCACCTTTGCTCTTTGTTTTTGTCTATTATTTTGTACATCCATACAATATCACGTTCATTATAGTCTGTCAACAACTTTTTTAAAAATAAATTTTCTGTCTATTTTCTTGTTTTAATATGTGCATTATAATGCACAATCTGCAAAATTTCACTCTGTTTGGATTACATTTTCCATTTCAGACTCTGATTTTATATAATAACATAGTCCATTTTCCTTGTAAAAATTATATTTTGCATCCCATTCCGCTCATTATATTGTACAATACAGTTTATTTAAAAATGATTTTTCAGACAACTTCCAATTCAAGTTCTTTGATTTCACCCCCGTATTTTACCAAAACATAAGTACTCACAGGTTACTGTTCAGACCATAGCTAATCACTTTGCTGATTAGCTATGAGGATGCACGTTTTGGACTGAATGTATCTCGTCCATCGCCAAAGGCGATTCTAAATGACGAGATACGTTACTGTTTGCAGCTATGCTGTGAACAGTAACACTCACAGGTTGCAACTCTTCTCGCGGCATGTTATTATACATAATTGGTGTTTTTATCAAAATATCTTTTTTCAACATGCACCATCTATTATTTTACTCGTAACTGTTAAGTTATCATTTAACAAAAACACAAAATCTACTGGAAGGAGAAAACATGAATCAAGAAACCAAATCTGCTCCTGCCGCAGAAAACAAAATGGGAACTATGCCAATTGGGAAACTGTTATTTAACATGTCTTTACCAATGATGATTTCCATGCTTGTGCAGGCACTTTATAACATTGTAGACAGTATCTTTGTAGCAAAGTTATCTGAAAATGCACTTACTTCCGTTTCTCTTGCATTCCCTTTACAGACACTTCTGATTGCCGTTGCAACAGGAACCGGTGTCGGTATGAATGCATTGCTCTCCAAAGCACTCGGAGAGCGCCGCCCGGATGAGGCTAATAAAATTGGGGTAAACGCTGCATTTCTCTATCTGTTAAGCTACCTTGCATTTTTCATTCTTGGATTTACTATTGTAAAACCATTTTATGCAAGCCAGATTGGAAATGCGGATATAGAAATTATGGAAATGGGAATTGATTATCTGCGAACTGTCATGGTATTTTCTTTTGGACTGCTCGCACAGATCTTTTTCGAGCGACTGCTTACCTCTACCGGAAGAACTATTTTCAGTATGACATCCCAGTTATGTGGAGCCATTACAAATATCATCCTTGATCCGATTATGATCTTCGGACTGCTCGGATGTCCTAAGCTGGGCGTAACCGGTGCTGCTGCTGCTACTGTAATCGGGCAGTGTGTCGCTGCTGTGGTCGCATTTACTTGCAACCATAAATTTAATCATGATATAAAACTGCATTTTCGCGGTTTCCGCCCAAATGGAAAAATCATCAGAACGATTTATGCCATCGGTATTCCATCTATTATTATGCAGTCCATCGGTTCTGTCATGACCTACTCCATGAACAGAATTCTGATTACATTTTCATCAACAGCAACTGCTGTATTCGGAGTTTATTTCAAACTGCAGAGCTTCTTCTTTATGCCTGTATTCGGTTTGAACAACGGTATCACTCCGATCATTGCATACAATTATGGTGCACAGAACAGAAAACGTATGATCAAGACGATCAAACTCAGTCTGATCACCGCATTCTGTCTCACTTTTGTCGGATTTCTCTGCTTCGAATTCATTCCTCAGACACTCCTGGGAATGTTCAATGCATCCTCTGATATGCTTGCGATCGGAATTCCGGCACTTCGTATTATAGGTATTCACTACCTGATCGCATGGTTCTGTATTATCTGTGGTACTGTGTTCCAGGCTCTAGGAAAAGCTGTATTCAGCATGATCGTATCCATCATGCGTCAGCTTGTTGTTCTGATTCCGGCAGCCTATATTCTTTCAAAAATCGGAGGACTTCACATAGTATGGTGGGCTTTCCCGATTGCGGAGATCGTATCATTTACTGTGTCACTGCTCTTCCTGCTGCGCATTAACAGGACGATTATTTCTAAGATTCCAGATGGAAGCGATATTTTATAATTATTTATTATATTTTTAAATGGGTACCACAAAATTAAAACAACTGATTTTGTGGTATCTTCTTTTTTACTCAACTTTTACCATATATTATGTAACTTTTTATCCATTGTATCTATCAAATTATGCCATTTCTTACATTTTTAATTACAACTTATAAAATAACAAAAAAATTGATTTCATTTGGCATTTTTGTTATCATAAATGGTAGAACTATTTATCTGTTATAACCAAAACATACAAAGGATTACGAATCATGAAAATAGAAAAAAAACTATGGATCTCACTTATCGCATTCAGCTTATTTGCTGTCTTTTTTTCAAGTTGGATCTTTCATCAAAACACCCTTCGGGAATATCTGCCTTTTGATAATACAGTCACCCTCGATACGATACCTTCTTCCGAAGGTGAAATTAAAACGGAAAATATAATTCTGCCAAACGAGTTCAATACACCCAAAGCACTGTTATTCCGTACCGGGCATACAAAGGTTGAAATCTGGCTTAATGGTAAGGAAATCTATCAATACGGAGATGAAAAGACTGCTCCTAAATTCATGAAATCCCCCGGATCCTGCTGGCATATTGTGAATATTCCGGAACACAGTGCAGGAAAAAGTCTTGAGATCAAACTGATTCCTGTGTATTCCGATTATTACGGAAATTCTTTTCACCTCTTCCTTGGAACACGAGGAGATTGTATTCTAAAGATTCTCAGTAATAGTCTTGGAACATTAATTATCAGTTGTGGCATTTTATTTGTCGGAATCATCAGTCTGATCTTATATTTTGCATTACATAAAAAGAAAACAGATCTACATATGGAAGGCACTCCTGAAATTTTCTTAAATCTTGGTCTTTTCTCTCTGCTGATTGCAATATGGTCCTTACAACAATGTGGTTTCCTGCAGTTCCTGATTCCGGATGGAAGAACACTTTATTTTATAGACTTTTTCTCATTTTTCCTATTTCCGGTACCATTTAATTTTCTTTTATATGATATCTGTAAAAGTAAATATCGCAAAGGTGCTTTATATTTTTCTGTCATGTATTTAACCAACATGGCTGTTGCAGTATTACTCCAATGTGCAGGAATTGTCGACATTTTTCAGATTCTTCCGGTCACGCATATCATTATGCTGGCAAATGCAGTTTATACAGTCGTACTGATTCATTATGAGGCTCTCATACTTGGGAATGAATCTACCAGAGATTTCAAACTTCCTATGTATCTGATCATGTTCTTCGGAGTTACAGAACTTATTGCTTATTATATTCAGAAATTCCAGCAGACTTCTTCTTTCCTTTCACTGGGAACAATGCTGTTTATCATTCTGTTAATCTGGATTCAGGTATCGCGTTATTATGATCACTATATCCAGAAGCAACGGCTAAATTATTTACAAAAACTTGCAAATACTGATATGCTCACAGAAATACATAACAGAAACGCTTATGAAAACAAAATCAAATATCTCGAAAAACATAAGGAAGAACTACAAACGACAGGTATCGTGTTGCTTGACCTGGATAATCTGAAGACGATCAACGATCATTTTGGTCATGAAAAAGGAGATGAAGCCATCCGATTATGCGGTCAGTATATCCAACAGATCTTTCAAAATAAAGAAAACTGTTTTCGGATCGGTGGAGATGAATTTGCATACCTTTATCGACAGGATGAGAAAGACCTGATTGCAGGACAACTCGAATCACTGGAAACGCAGTTGCTGAAAACAGATCAGAAACTGCCTTACTCCCTGAGTATATCAGCTGGTTACACTTATTACTGTCCTGATACTGATACCTGTTTTAAAGATATGGTGAAACGCGGAGACGCCATGCTGTACCGCGTAAAACGTAAGAAGAAAATATCCCGTGCAGTAAACTGGGGTGATCTGTCTGATATCGCACATCCTGACACCAACCATCCTCTTCCTGCGAAAATCCCGGGCGGAACCATAACACACACGAAAGATTATCAGGATCTTTCACCGGAAGAACTCTGTGAAGTGATCGATCTGCTCAGTTCAAGTACGGACGATTATTTATATCTGATTGATTTCAGAACAGACTTTTATTACATTGCCTCACAGGCACTGGATCGTTTCTGTCTTCCTGCAAATGCTTTTCATGACGTAATGGAAACACATAAGGGGTTTGTATACGGCTCCGACTATCCTCTTCTGCGGGCAGAATTTGATGATCTCCTTCATACAAACCGCTGTACGCATAATATGGAATATCGTTGGCTTGACCGGAGACGGAAACCGCTCTGGATCAACTGCCGTGGCTATGTTGTAAGGGACAATCAACAGAAACCGCTGTATATGATGGGATGCATTAATGAAATTGGCAAGAAACAGAAAGCGGATAATATCAGCGGCCTTTTAGGCGAAGCCTCATTGAAAGAGTATTTAAAGACTCAGAATATGCCGCTTTCAAAGGGATTTCTGTTGCATATCGGTATTGATCATTTTAAATCGATCAACGAAAAACTGGGATGGGACTATGGCGATTACATCCTTCATGAAACCGCATCCTGCATTTCTTCCTGTATTTCTGGGCAACAGAACGTATATAAGCTGACATCCGATGAATTTATGGTATTAGATACTTCTTCCGACAACCTTCAGGCAGCTGCAAAGCTTTATGACCAGATTCGGTATGCTGTCGATCGCTTTGTTAAAAACAATAATTTCACCGTCGTATTCACTATTTCCGCAGGAATCTTGTCATTTTATGATCTTCCGAGAACAAACTATGCTGAGATCATAAAACGAACAAATTTTGCCTTAAACAAAGCCAAAACCCGCGGAAGAAATCAGTTCTATCTGTTTGAAGAGAAAGAATACAAGAACTTTCTACGCCTCAGAGAAATCACAGACGAACTGCACGCAGCCGTCAAACATGACTTTCATGGATTTACTGCCTTTTTCCAACCTGTGTTAAATATCAATAAGAAAAGACTGGCAGGTGCAGAAGCATTGCTGCGTTTTTCTTCCGAACAGTTTGGAATCGTCTCCCCGGCAGAATTCATTCCAATTCTGGAAGAAAGTGGACTGATTCTTCCAGTTGGCCGCTGGATGATGAGAGAGACAATCAAGGTCTGCAAAGAAATCAGGAAAACACTTCCTTATTTTCAGATTAGTATCAACATCTCAGCAATACAGGTTACAAAATCCGATGTGATCACTGATCTGCTTACTGAGATTAAAAGAGCAGATCTTCCACTGAATGCAATCATTGTCGAATTGACAGAAAGTGATTTTCTGGAGAGCAATCGAAAGAAAGATTGTTTCCTTGAAGAATTAAAACATACCGGAATCAGACTTGCTCTGGATGATTTTGGAACCGGTTATTCTAATTTCCATTATCTGAATGAACTGAATCCGGAAATCATTAAAATTGACCGTTCCTTTACTGCAGAGGCAATAGCAGATGAAAAAGAATTCTTCCTTTTAGAACAGTTCTGCAGTATGATTCATAATCTTGACCTGAAGCTTTGTATTGAAGGGATAGAGAATGAAAAAGAATGGACAAAGATTCGTCAGTTGCATCCGGACTATACCCAGGGATTCTTCTGGGGAAGACCATGCTCCTATGAAGATTTCAGAAAACAATTTGTAGATACAGAACAAATCATAATTAACTGATTACAAAAGGATCTGTCGGGAATTCCCCGGCGGATCCTTTTTATCTGTCTCTCTATTTATTATAATTTCATTGATTCTATTACGTCCATTCTTTAAGTAAAGAAAATCCCGTATATTAAAATGCTTAATACCATTACGGCTCAGGTCAAATTCATCAAGAGAAAACACATACTTTGGGAAATTATCCCTGATACTGTCATATACTCCAAATTCACGTTGAATTGTTTCTTCTGTAGCAAGCAGATACGCATCACAACAGTATTTGATATAATTCAGAATCGTTTCCGATGCCACAGTTCGTTTCTCACTTTTTAAAAATTTAGCGAGTGAAGTCGCAGAAAAAGTGTTTCCGATATTTGCCATAATATAAGTCATTATACGTTTCAACAAATCTGCATCACGGATTTTATTTCTCGTTCAATCATAAATGTATAGGCTCCTTTCTTTCTGTTATAATTAACTTACGATGAAAATTAATAACATAATCTATTCTAACTCAAAACAGGCAGTTTTGCCATTGCTAATTCAAGTCGTAAGATCCATTACTGTTTTCACGATTTTAACATACAATAAAAAATAATATGTGTTATACTATAGACCGTAAAATCTTAAAGAAAGGAGCTCCCCGAAGATGACTTACTGGGTTTTAGAATTTGTCAAAGTATTAATTGGCTATATTTTTCTAATGTACGTATGGCCATCTGTCGTTTTTCGAAAAATTTTATCTAGAAAAAGTCTGACTTATCGCTTTGCTTTCTGTTCCACAATTTCTGTTTTATTAATCAACACACTCGTTTTGGGCTTAGGGCTTTTTCATATATTGAATAGATGGATTGTATTTTTTATATTTTATGGAATATTTCTAACATCAATTCTGAAAAAGAAACAGTTGTGGATGCATATGTCGCGCCAGACCAAAAACCTTTTAGTCGGAACATTAGGCTGGAAATCTTTTCTTGTAACTCTGATAGAAAATATTAAAAAACTTATTGCTGCTTTTTTTTACAAGTTAAATAAAAAAATAAAGGGACGAAAATTTGAATATAGCATTTTAAGTGTACTTATAATTTTTGCAATTATGTATTTTTCCTATGGGGCTTTTCAGAATCATTCCTATGGATGGGGCGATATGTACGTTCATCATTCCTGGATCTATGGTCTCAAGGAAGGGACAATTTTCTCTGCAGGTGTCTATCCTGAGGCAATGCACTGCTTCATTTACAGTATGAATGCACTGTTTGGAATTTCCATATACAGCAGCCTGCTATTTCTTGGTGGAATTCATGTAGCTACTTTACTGGTAGCGGTTTACTGCCTGTTCAGAGAAATAATGAAGTCCAGATATACAGTTTATCTGGTTCTTGCGGCATTTTTAACCGTTGACGTAGTCTGTATTGATGAAATTTATGGAATGTCGCGTTTGCAGTATACCATTCCTCAGGAATTTGGCTTTTATACACTATTTTTATGTGCGTTGTATTTAATCCGTTTTCTGAAAAAAAATCCGACACCCTTGGAGAAAAAAAGAGGCTTCGACGAAGATCTGTTTCTATTTATGACATCCTTGGCAGCCTCTCTTGCAATTCACTTTTATGTTACCATTATGGCATTTTTCCTGTGTGCTTCTTTTGCTATTTGGAGCCTAAACAGGATTTTCCGTAAACAGAATTTTAAGGCGTTGGTAACAGCAGTCATTGTGGGCATCATCATTTCTACATTGCCTATGGTGCTGGCGTTTGCCTCCGGCACCCCACTGCAGGGATCTCTGAACTGGGGAATGAACGTTATAAACGGTACTGACACTAAAGAGGGTAGAACCCAGGCAGCGCAAACTGCCACAGAAAAAAATACAGAGAATACTACAGAAAATATAACTGAAAATACTACAACTGACACTATGGAGAATATTTCCAGAGATCAATCTCAGCTTAACAGCCAACAAACAACACCTAATAAAAGTGAATCTACTCCAGCAGTGCAGAAAACCTCGTTTGTAAAAAGGATAATACAGACTATTATCGATAATATAAAACTGGTTTACCACTACGGTTATATACAGCTCTATGGAAAACTCCGTGCAAGATGGCTGATCCGCTTTACTATAATCGCAGCAATCCTTAGTCTTATAAATATGTGTGTTTCAATTATACGCTTTAAAAAACTTCCATTTGAAACATATGCAGGTATTACCGTTGCCTCCTTTTTATTTATGCTTCTCTATGCAGCACCCTTCCTTGGATTGCCGGAAATTATTGCAGGCTCCAGACTATGCCTGCCAGAACAAATTCTGCTTCTTGCAATGATGGCACTTCCTGTAGATGAGTTGTTTTTTCTACTAGAGAAAACAAAAGTCAGATGTTTGGCACCACAAATAAGTCTAGCAGGAGTACTTGCGATTTATGCAGGTACCAATTATTTCGGGGTATATCATGGCTATTTGTATTATGAGTTGACAAGATACAATTCTGTGGTAGAACTGACCAATAAAATTATGGACAATTATCCTCAATACAGTTATACGATCATATCAACTACTGAAGAATTCTATCAGTCAGTAGACGATGCCAGACACGAGGAAATCCTTGATTTTTACAATAAATCCAGACAGGAAGACTATTATATTCCTACGAAATATCTGTTCTTATATATAGAAAAACATCCTATTTACTATGCACAATATCACTTTTTCTCTGGTCCAAAATGGCTTGCCCTGGATAAATATACGAAGTATTATGAATATTCAACTGCTGTTCTGAGTGTCGGAGATGAAATTGAACATACAGAGATTTCTGATGAATTTGTTGGTGCACCTCTCGGAATTATGAGTAAAGCTTCTGATGCATATTCTCTGATTGAGAATCGAAAGATCCTGGAATCTGAAATGTACTACTGGTGTCAGGAATTTAAAACCCGTCTTCCGAATGAAATTAAAGTTTATTACGAAGGTGAAGATTTCATCTGTTATGTAATAAAGCAAAATCCTGAGCATCTGTATAATCTTAATCTGGGGGAATAAAATATTTTTTAAGTATATTGAAAAATAGGAGTAAAGAAAAATTGAAGACAAAAAAATGGAAGTTACTGACTGTTGGAATTATCCTGCTAATTGCCATGACCTTACTTGCAATAATAATCTGGAAATTTTCTCAAAAGACTGTAAAAGACTACGCAGCTTCAAACGAAGTCTTTGGGAATCCTCTTATGGGATACGCTCCCTGTGCATGGAACACTGAAGTTCGGAATGATGTCAACCTATTGTACATGGATATTACCTGGGCAGAACTGGAACCTGAGGAAGGTCAGTACAACTGGGAAAGAATAGAAAAGGAGAATCAGCTTGAGCGCTGGCGCAAAGAGGGAAAACATATTATATTAAGATTTGTCTGCGATGTGCCTGGAAGCAAAAAACATATGGACATTCCAGAATGGCTGTATGAAAAAACTGATCATGCAGGCACTTGGTACGACGTATCATTTGGCAAAGGTTTTGCACCTGATTACAACAATGAGCAGTTCATCTCCTACCACCAAAAGGCTGTAGAAACAATGGGCAAACATCTGGGACAGGATTGTCTGATCAGCTACATTGAGCTGGGAAGTCTTGGACACTGGGGGGAATGGCATGTAAATTACATTTCGGGAATTCAACGTCTTCCATTGGAAAATGTGAGAGATCAATATGTATCTCCCTGGACAGAGGCCTTTCCAGATGCTATGTTGCTCATGCGTCGACCTTTTTCTCATGCTGCAAAATACGGAACCGGTCTTTATAATGATATGACAGGCGAACCAAGTGAGACCGATGCCTGGCTTAACGAAATTGAAAATGGTGGTGATCTGAGTCAGACCGATGAAAAAAATGTTTTAGCTTCTATGACAGATTTCTGGGAAACTGCACCTGTAGGTGGAGAATTTACCAGCTCTCTTTCTATGGAAGAACTGCTGGATACCAACCTTTCCCAGACTGTACAGCTAATTCGCGAATCGCATACTACTTTCCTTGGACCGAATGCAGCAAACTCCAAGTATCTGCAAGGTTATGAAACTGTCCTAAAGAATATGGGATACCGTTTACAAATCGCAGAAGCAACATTGTCCCGAAATCTCAGCGGTACCAAACTGCAACTGACCTGGAGAAATGATGGCGTGGCTCCTTTCTACAAGGACTGGCCTGTGTGGGTATATATAACAGACGAGGATGGAAATACACTGGAGAAGAGACAAGTTGAAATTACTTTATCTTCGATTCTTCCCGGAGAAACCATGCAGACCGACACATTACTTGATACTGGAAAGCTCTTAAAGCTCGCAGGGAAAAAATATCATATAAGTATTGGTGTGGAAGATCCTATGACCGGAACATGCAATATGCGCTTTGCAATGCAGTGCGAATACAAAGATGGTCGGAATTTTCTTTGGTAATTATACAATACTTTAGAAAGAAAAGGATGGCTACTCTGATGAGTAGAAAGACAGCTCCACCGAAATACGTTCAAGACTCTGGTCATCTACTGTTTTCAACCTGTCAGCGGATATTGTGCATGTGTGTTGATTCCATCTTAGCTTTCTGCTATTTGGGGCGCGCGCGATTACAAAACTGTTTTTTCTATAAACAAAAAAAGTGCGGAAGTCCTTGATTTTGATATGCTCCCCATATGGTAGACAATGGAAATATCCAAAAATCTATCATATGAG
>OLNW01001446.1_pt1 | contig 23367 bp, 21 predicted proteins | sample 1672121 | NCBI WGS metagenome assembly OLNW01 (sample SAMEA3136648, study PRJEB25190) | human gut metagenome
GTGTTGAGGCAAGCCGTAATTTTGCAAACAAAGTATGGAATGCATCAAGATTTATCATGATGAACATGGAGAAGAACGTTGTAGAAGAACCGGAAGACTTCATGCTGAAACCAGCAGACAGATGGATCCTTTCCAAGGTAAACAGTCTGACAAAAGAAATGACAGAGAACATGGATAAGTTCGAACTCGGTATCGCAGTTCAGAAAGTTCATGACTTTATCTGGGATGAGTTCTGTGACTGGTATGTAGAGATCGCAAAATATCGTATCTACCATGCGGAGGAAGATTCACAGTCCGCAAACTGTGCTCTGTGGGTACTTAAGACAGTACTTGGACAGGCACTTAAGCTCCTTCATCCATTTATGCCATTTATTACAGAAGAGATCTACGGAGCACTTGTACCGGAGGAAGAGTCACTGATGATGTCAAGCTGGCCGGTATACAGAGAAGATTGGGAATTCCCATATGCTACAGAAGTTATTGAGCATGTAAAAGCAATCACACGCGGAATCAGAAATATGCGTGCTGAGATGAATGTTCCGAATAACAAACGTACAAAGGTTTATATTATCAGCAGTGATTCAAAACTGCTTACAGCACTTGAAGTATTCAAGGAATCTGTAAAACCGTTGATGCTGGCAAACGATATTATTCTTCACTATGAGAAGAAAGATGTTGCTGATGATGCAGTATCTATCGTTGTTCCGGGAGCAACAGTTTACCTGCCGCTGGAAGACCTTGTAGACTTCGAGCAGGAGAGAGAAAGACTGAAGAAAGAGGAAGAGAGACTCAACAGCGAGATAAAGAGAGCACAGGGAATGCTTGCAAATGAAAGATTCACAAGCAAAGCACCTGCAGATAAAGTTCAGGCTGAGCGTGATAAACTTGAGAAATATACAAAGATGCTTGAGCAGGTAAAAGAGAGAATCGATAGTCTCAGATAACTGTGGGGGGAGAAAAGCTGCGAAAAAGCAGGAAACTGTAAACAGCAGTTTAGACACAGTATCAGGTATTGGACGGCAAAAAGTCGCACGGCAGAAAGGAGCTAAGATCCCATGCCGTGCATTTTGCCTATAAGAAAGAGGTTATAGATGAAGCGGATTCATATTAAAAAACCAGATATCAAAGGATTTTTTACAAAGGTCAAAAATCTGAAACCGGAAGATATCAAGAGACACTATCAGGAGAAAAAAGCAAGACGCCAGAGAATTCTGGAACAGAGACGAAACAGTAAATTTGCGAAGAAGATGCAGCCGGTTTATAAGTGGATGAACAGATTTTCACTTGTCCTTCATTATCTGCTGGCCTGTGTTTTGAATTTTTTGATCGAAATGATCTCAAGGCATTCTTTTTTTGAAGCATGGAGCTATATGACAGAAACATCGTTTGTGTTTCTGTTTAATGCATTTTTAATTTTTGCAACATTTATGATAGTATATCTGTTCCGAAGACGAGTGTTTGTCAGAATCCTGCTGAGTGTATTCTGGCTGTTCCTCGGAACCTGTAATGGATATCTGCTCCTGAAACGAGTCACGCCGTTTAATGCACAGGATTTGAAAGTATTGTCCGATGCATTGGAACTGACCGGAAATTATTTCAGCGGTGGAGAGCTGGTACTTCTGATCATCGGAATTGTCGCAGTTGTTCTCTGGGTAATTTCCATGTGGAGACGTGGTGGACAGTATACAGGTAAGATGCACAGAATCATTGCGCTGATCGGATTGATCGCATCGATCGGAGCTTATGTGGGACTTACAGATGTTGCGATCGATAAACGAGTGATTTCCAACTATTTCGGAAATATCGCATTTGCATACGAAGATTATGGATTCCCGTATTGTTTTGCAGCCAGTCTGTTCAATACAGGAATCAACCAGCCATCCGGATACAGTGAAGAAACGATGGCTGAGATCAGTAATAACGGAGAACTGACAACCAGCACCACTTCATTGAAATCAGATGAAATGCCGAACATTATTTTTGTTCAGCTGGAGTCTTATTTCGATCCGACAGAAGTAGAATGGCTGCGTTTTTCAGAAGATCCGATTCCGAATCTGAGAGAACTTTATAAAAACTATTCAAACGGATATTTCAAAGTACCATCTGTAGGAGCTGGTACAGCGAATACAGAATTTGAAGTTCTGACCGGAATGAACATGCGTTTCTTCGGACCGGGAGAATATCCGTACAAAACATATGTGAAAACAAATGTACTCGAAAGTGCAGCTACCGCACTGACATCTTTAGGATACGGTGCAGAGGCACTTCATAATAACGGAGGTAATTTCTACAGCCGTGCAAAAGTATATAATGACATGGGATTTGATCATTATACCAGCAAGGAATTTATGAATATCCTGAAGACAACTCCGAAGGGATGGGCGACAGATGATATTCTTGTTCCGAATATCATGGAGTCCATGGATACAACAGAGGGACAGGATTTTGTATTTACAGTCAGTGTGCAGGGACATGGAGATTATCCGACGGAGCCGACACTGGAGAATCCGGAGATCAAAGTAACCGGAGTGGAAGATGAAGGCAAGAGAAATGCCTGGGAATACTATGTAAATGAAGTCCATGAGATGGACAAATTCGTTGGAGAGCTGATTGAAGCTGTTGAGAACAGAAATGAACCATCTGTAGTGGTATTTTACGGAGATCACCTTCCAACTCTTGGTCTGGAAGCAAAGGACCTGAAAGGAAAATATCTCTATAATACAAACTATGTGATCTGGGATAACATCGGATTGCAGAAGAAAGATGGAAATATTGCCGCATATCAGATTATGGCAGAAGTATTTGACCGTCTTGGAATCCATTCAGGTACTATTTTCAATTATCACCAGCAGAGACATCAGACAAAGAATTACCTGTCAGATCTGGAACTGCTTCAGTACGATATTATGTATGGAAAGCAGTATGTTTATGAGAAGAATGGCGCACCGATCACGGAAGGCCATATGGTGATGGGGGTTAAAGATGCGGAGATTACAGGACTTGTAACACAGCTGAATGGAAATTACAGTGTATATGGTGAAAACTTTACCAAACAGAGTAAGGTATTTATCAATGGTGAGAAACAGACGACGAAGTTCCTGAATAACACACGTCTGGATCTGAAAGAATCGGAACTGAAAGACGGCGATCAGATCATGGTAGCACAGGTTGGCTCAAGTAATACAATCTTCAGAACCAGCAAGACGTATGAGTATAAAGATGGAAAACTGACAGAAGTTGCTCAGGATGATTCCGTGGAGAACGGAAGGCAGGCATTTGTTGAACAGGAAGAAGAAAAGACAAAATGACATACAGTGAATGCGTAGATTATATACTGGATATCCCCAAATTTACAAAGAAACACAGCTTAGATCATACCGTGCGTTTCCTTGAGTATCTCGGGAATCCACAGGAAAAATTAAAAGTCATTCATGTTGCCGGAACAAATGGAAAAGGTTCAGTATGCGTTTATCTGGATGCGATGCTGCGTGCAGAGGGGAAGAGAACAGGATTGTTCGTTTCCCCTCATCTTGTAAAAATGAATGAACGTATCCGGTTGAACGGGGAACAGATCAGTGATCAGATGTTTACAGAGGCATTTGAGGAGACGCTGAATGCAGTGAAGAAGATGCAGGAAAATGGCGAAGAACATCCGACATTTTTCGAATTTCTTTTTGGAATGGCCATGAATGCATTTCAGAAGACAGAAATGGAATATGTGGTACTTGAGACAGGACTTGGCGGAAGGCTGGATGCAACCAGTGCGGTGAAGAATCCGATTGCCTGTGTGATCACATCCATAGGCCTGGATCATATGGAATATCTGGGAGATACAGTGGAGAAAATTGCTGCCGAGAAGGCGGGAATCATCTGCCCGGAAGTTCTGGTACTTTATGCACAATGTGATCCTGCAAGTGATCAGGTGATCGAAGAAACCGCACGAAAACAGAACTGTTTCTGTAAAAAAATCGGGAAAGATGCGTACGAAATTCTTGGAATTAAAGATAAACATATTGCTTTTTCCTGTTCAAGTGCGTATTATGGAACTACCACGTGGAAATTGAATAATATAGGAGTCTATCAGCCGCAGAATGCATTGCTTGCAATGGAAACGATGCGGAAACTGTTCGGAGAATCCGGACATCCACAGAAGTGGAGAGAGGCTCTTGCCGAATTGAAGTGGGAGGGCAGGATGGAAGAGATTCTGCCGGAGATTTATGTAGACGGAGCACATAATGTGAGTGCGATACAGGCATTTGCTGAAAGTGTTTCGAAGGATACACAGGAAAATATCATTCTTTTTTCAGCAGTAAAGGACAAAGAATATGAAGAAATGATCCAATATCTTTGTGAGCATGTGAAATCAGAAGGCTATGTGGTAACACTGATTGACGGAAGCCGTGCGACAGATGCACATCTGCTGGGAAAACTATTTGAAAAATATACAGATCGTCCGGTTGTGGTGATCGAGTCTGTGAAAGAGGCATTTCAGTATGTACTGGAACACCGCCGGGGACGCAGAGTCTACTGCCTTGGTTCTTTATATCTGACCGGGATGATCAAGGAATATTGTTCCGAGGTAAGAGAGAAACATTAATGGGATGCAGCAATTGATACAGGAGTAAAGCATAACGGAATGTATCATATCAGGAGGCAAATTATGCTGAACTATGAAGAAGAAGTAAGAAAATTCAAACCAAGCCTTGAAGTGGAAGATATTGAAGATGCAGTATATCAGGAAGATCTGACAGATATGCAGGATCTGTTGAAAGAGGTTATGGAGAAGAAAGCACGGACAAACTAATTGCTAATGTTTTTTACATTTTACTGTGAACAGAAGCAATGAGAGATGTGTGGAAATGGTAACAGAAAGATAGTGGTGGGTATAAATGGATTACACAAAGAAAATCCTGTATCAGTCTAATTATTGGTATAATGACGGACTGAAAAAGGCACAGGTCCGGGATATGACCGGGGCGATCATATCGCTCCGTCAGAGTCTGCAGTATAACAGGGAGAATATTGCAGCAAGGAATCTTCTTGGGCTGGTATACTATGGAATTGGCGAGGTGGCAGAGGCACTGGTGGAATGGATCATCAGTAAGAATCTGAAATCGCGTGATAATATTGCAGATTACTATATTAAAAATGTACAGGCATCAGCCAATGAACTAGAAACGATCAATCAGGCAGTGAAGAAATTTAATCAGTGCCTTGCATACTGCCAGCAGAACGGCGAAGATCTTGCCATGATTCAGCTGAAACAGGTAGTTGCGGCACATCCGACGTATCTGAAGGCATATCAGCTGCTTGCCCTGGTTTACATTCATGCAAATCAGAATTCCAAAGCACGTCAGATGCTTCTTGCAGCAAGAAAGCTGGATGTGAATAATGAGACGACACTTCGTTTCCTGCGTGAGATTACAAGACAGCGTGGAAGACACGGAAAGAATGTAGACAGAAAGAGAAAGAGAGATGAGGCGGTTGAATACAGTCTTGGAAATGAGACGATCATTCAGCCAAAACGTTCCATCATCCGTGAGATGAGCGGACAGCTGGCATTGCCGAATCTCTTCATCGGTGCAGTGATCGGAGCGGCGATCATCTGGTTTCTGGTAGCTCCGGCTGTGAATCAGAACCGTTCAGATAAACTGAACAGTCAGATGCGGGAATACAGCAGCCAGATCAATACGCTGGAAGCTCAGGTGAGTGCACAGACCAGAACTCTGGATCAGTATCGTGCAGCCAGCGATGCATCAGAGGATGAGGCGGCACAGTCTCAGACAGTTTCTGAGAGTTATGAGAATCTGATGACTGTTTCAGAGCAGCAGGATTCCGGGGAATACAGTGATTCTACAATGGCAGACACATTGCTTCAGATCAATCGTGATCAGCTTGGAGATCAGGGGAAAGCATTGTATGATGAACTTACTGAAAGTATTTTCCCGAATGCATGCAGCAGAAAACTTTCCGCTGCTTCTGACTCCATAGATTCAGAAGATTATGATTCAGCAATCGAAGAGCTGCTGAAAGTAGTTAAGATGGATGAGGGTTACAATGATGCACAGGCACTGTATCTGCTTGCACAGGCTTATGAAGCGAACGGTGATACAGATAATGCAAAGAAATATTATCAGAAGATCGTAGACGAGTACAGTGATTCAGAATATGATTCTGATGCATCGGATAAACTGGATACACTGAAATCAGGCACATCCGGTGATTCGAAATCATCTGATAATTCATCTGGAGATTCTTCATCTGGAGATTCCTCTTCCGACACAACATCCTCGGATAACGGGGATAACTCAGACAATGGAGATAACGGAGGAGATAATGGAGACAACAGCTACACAGGTGATACTGCTGGTGATGGCACAGAAGAATAAAATCAAGGCAGAAATGCATTGAAGAGTGAGAGAACGAAAGAAAAGGGTATGCGAAGCAGCATACCCTTTTCTTTCGTCTATCGGAGGATTTTAGAGAAAGCTTTTTAAAATAAATTTTAGAGTAAATCTGAAAGAGGCAGATTAAGAAAATGATTTTTCAGGCATACTTTAGTAAGGAAGGAGTGGCGGTTTGTCTAATACTTTTAATATAGATTTTTATAATATAGTTTAAAAATTAAGTAAGGGGAGCGATAATTATGAAATATCAGGTGCAGGAAAACTGCCTTACGATCTATCTGCCAAGGGAAGTGGATCATCATAATGCAGAAGAAATCAAAAAAGAAGCAGATGCAGTGATCGATCGAAATCACATTAAATACGTGATTTTTGATTTTGACAGAACTGATTTTATGGACAGTTCCGGGATCGGTGTGATCATGGGAAGATATAAGACCATCAGTCTGCTTGGCGGAGAAGTGTGGGCGGTACATACAAATGAAAGAATCAGAAAGATTCTGACTCTGTCGGGAGTGACAAAAATCATGCAGATCTATGAGGAGGAAAGATTATGAACAACAGAAATGAAATGGAACTCCGGTTTGACAGCAGGTCAGCGAATGAGGGATTTGCGAGAGTAGCTGTGGCTTCCTTTATGACACAGTTAAATCCAACAGTTGAAGAAGTGGCAGATGTGAAGACGGCAGTGTCAGAAGCGGTTACAAACTGCATTATCCATGGATATGACAGTGCAATCGAAAAGATCTGTGTAAAGTGCAGAGTTGAAGAGAATGTATTTTATGTGGAAGTGATCGACCACGGAAAAGGAATCAAAAACATAGAAGAGGCGATGGCTCCTTTGTATACTACGAAGCCGGAGCAGGATCGTTCGGGAATGGGATTTGCATTTATGGAAGCATTTATGGACAGTTTGGAAGTGGAGTCAGAACCCGGAAAGGGAACCAGAGTTAAAATGAAAAAGATCATCGGAAAAGGAAGGGAGTTATGGACCACACAATCGCTTTGATCAGAAAATCACACGAAGGGGATAAAGAAGCGAGAGAACAGATTGTAAAAGAGAATGTCGGACTGGTCTGGTGTGTAGTACGGCGTTTTTATGGACGTGGAGCAGAACCTGAAGACTTATTTCAGATTGGAAGCATTGGTCTGCTGAAAGCGATAGACAAATTTGATCTGTCTTATGATGTAAAATTTTCAACGTATGCAGTCCCGATGATCTCCGGAGAGATTCGGCGTTTCCTGCGAGATGATGGAATGATCAAAGTGAGCCGCTCTTTAAAAGAACTGTCTTATAAGATCCAGCAGGAGCGGGAGAGAATGACCAGAAGCCTTGGAAGAGAGCCCAATCTTCAGGAGTTGTCAGAGAAGCTTGGACTGGAAAGAGAAGAGATTGTACAGGCAATGGAGTCAGCAGCCGAGGTGGAATCTTTGCATAAACCAATTCATCAGAAAGAAGGGAATGAGATCCACCTGATGGACAAGCTGGAAGAAAAAGATCAGAGAGAAGAAAATGTGCTGGATCGAATTGTTTTACAGGAAGCTTTAGAAACATTGGAACCTGAAGAACGTCAGTTGATCTATCTGCGGTATTTTGCTAACAAGACGCAGAGTGATGTAGGAAAAAGCATGGGGATTTCACAGGTGCAGGTCTCGAGGATGGAGAAGAGGATCTTGCAGAGGATGAAGAAGAATATGTGACACATTTGTTATTTAAATCCATTTTTTGATAAATTAATTGAGATGTATATTTAGAAAACAGTCTTTCTAAACGAACTATGATATGAAAATTTACTGGAGTAACAGTAATACCTGGAAGATTTAAAAATAGGAGATAAAAGTCCGTATATTTACAGGAAAAAGATCGAATACTTTATATGTCTGAAAAAAAGAGAGTACTTTCTGACAGCCTGAAAAATACGTTACTGTTCACAGCATAGCTGCAAACAGTAACGTATCTCGCCATTTAAAATCGCCTTTGGCGATGGGCGAGATACATTCAAGACAATACGTGCATCCTCCATGTCAATCAGCGGAGTGATTGACATGGGAGTGAACAGTAACAAAAATACAAAGACAGAAATAGGAACTGTTTTTTTACTTATGCAAGTGGTAGTTCGTAAAGCAAAAAAGAAAAATGGAAAGGAAACAGAGAGCATGAAAGACGGATATAAAAAAGTATGGATTACACTGTTTATCTTAGTAGTTTGTGCAGTAGGTGTAGGACTTTTCTACTGGGCAGGACAGAAAAAAACACCGGATGATGGAGGAATGCTGGTAGAACAATCTGCAAATAGAAACCAACAGAAAACAGAAAGCAGTAAGGAAAGAACTGAGAAGAGGTATGAGTGCTTAGACTTATATATTCTCTCGGATGGAGAGGTTGCAGAACCGGGAATGGAGGTAACAGTCTATGGCATCTGAATCTGCAATGCTTTATATCAAAGGTGATCGAAATGTAGAAGTAACAAAACAAAATGTGACACTGGGAGATATTCTGGAAATAGAATGTTCAGATTCAGCAGTTCTTGCAAAGGTAAAAACACTCAGGCTTCTAAAGATTCAAGAGGAGAAAGAACAGCGTTTTGTTATTTCAGTTTTAAAAATTATCTCCTGTATTCACGAACAGTATCCCAGGATTGAAGTGCAGAATCTGGGAGAGGAAGACATCATTGTAACTTACGAAAATCAGAAGACACCGCCTGTGTTCTGGTATATCATAAAGACGATTTTTGTGGCAGCAATAATTTTCTGTGGAGCTGCATTCTCTATTATGGCATTTAATAATGATGTGAGTGTGACCAAGTTGTTCAGTCAGATTTATCAGATGATGATGGGAAAAGAAAGCAACGGATTTACTGTACTTGAAGTAACATATTCGATTGGAATGGCAATTGGAATTTTGATTTTCTTTAATCATTTTGGCAAAAAACGTTTTACAGTGGATCCAACACCGATGGAAGTACAGATGAGACTGTATGAAAATGATATTCAGACAACACTTGTGGAAGATGCTTCCCGGCGCGGGAAAGAGATGGAAGAGTGAATAACAGCAGGATCATGGAGGAAGATACGGATGTGGTTTCGATGGATATTTCTTGCTTTCTTTGGCTTAAGTACCGGAATGGTTGTAGCAGGAGGGCTTTTTGCTTTTATCGTAGAGCTTGGAGTTGTATCTGATTTTGCTGACAGAACACATACGGGAGATCAGCTTATGCTGTACGAAGATACAGTTTCAGTTGGGGCGATTTTGGGAAATATGGCAGCAGTGTTTGACATCACACTTCCGGGAGGAAGGACAGCTCTTGCGATATTTGGACTGTTTGCAGGTATTTTTGTTGGATGCTGGGCAATGGCGCTTGCAGAAATTCTGAATGTATTTCCAATCTTTATGAGGAGAACAAGAATTGTTCAGTATCTTACACTTTTTGTGCTTATGATGGCAATTGGACGAGGACTTGGGGCGGGATTATTTTTCTGGATGAGATGGTAGTAAAAAAATGATTGAATTGTTGCAGATCCGGAACATAGATGCGAGGAAACACTATAGTGAGAATGCTATGGTCTGAACAGTAACTTCGGACACACTCTAGAGCACTCATAGCTTGACAAGCGGTTCATATTGTTCTATTATGAGTATATAGATAAAACCGAAACGTTTCGGTTTTGGATTAAGGAGGACGATAAGATGCCATTAGTTACATCAGAAAAGATGCTTTTAGACGCAAAGAAAGGTGGATACGCAGTAGGCGCATTCAATGTAGAGAACATGGAGATGGTGAAGGCAGTCATTGCAGCAGCAGAGGAACTGAATGCTCCGGTTATGCTTCAGACAACACCTTCTACTGTAAAGTACGGAACACTGGAGACATTTGCAGGAATTGTGAAGGCAGAAGCAGCTAAGACAAAGATTCCGGTATGCTTACATCTGGATCATGGCAGCAGTTTTGAACTGGCAGTTCAGGCAATGAAAGCAGGTTACACATCTGTTATGATCGATGGATCTCATGAAGATTTTGAAAACAACATCGCAGTGACAAAGAAAGTCGTTGATGTAGCGAAGGCATTCGGTATCCCGGTAGAGGCTGAGCTTGGTAAAGTCGGTGGTAAGGAAGATGATCTGGAGGCTGACGCAGATACAAACACAGATCCGCAGGAAGCAAAAGAGTTCGTAGAGCGTACAGGTGTATCTTCCCTTGCGGTTGCAATCGGAACAGCACACGGATTCTATGTTGGAACACCGATCCTTGATAAACCAAGAGTAAGTGCGATTAAAGAAGTTGTAGAAGTACCGCTTGTACTTCACGGAGCATCTGGTCTGAGTGAAGAGGACGTCAGAGAGTGCGTAGAGCGTGGTATGTGCAAGGTTAATTTCGCAACAGAACTTCGTGTGGCATATACAGATGCAGTGAAGAAACTGCTTGCTGAGAAGCCGGAGACATTCGATCCGAAGAAACTTGGTGTTGTAGGAATCGAAGCAGTCAAAGAGCAGGTAATTGCACGTATGAAGATGTGCGGCTGTGATGGAAAAGCGGACATTTAAGAAAATCAGAATAACTGTAATCAGATGTTGCTAAATATTTGAAACTGGCTTTTTCGGGTGGTATCTGCATCGATAAGCAAAGACAGTTAGGAAAGGAGACCGGGAAAATGGGAGCAACGATCAAGGATATTGCAAAAAGAACAGGACTCGGTCTGGCTACCATTTCTTCTTATCTGAACGGAGGAAACGTCAGAGAAAAGAATCGAATTAAGATTGAAGAGGCAATCGAGGAACTTCATTTTGAAGTGAATGAAGTTGCCAGGGGGCTTAAGACGAACCGTACAAAGACAATCGGAATCTTGATTCCGGAGCTGAACAATATTTTCTTTGCTGAGATTATTACGGCAGCGGAAGATATTTTGAGAAGTCACGGGTATGCGACCATGATCTGTGACTGTCGTTCAGATGTGAAACGAGAGGAAGAGGCAGCAGAGTTTCTTCTGCACCGGAGAGTAGATGGAATGATTCTGATGCCTACCGGAGCAGAGAAGAAAGTATTTAAAAAATTTGCACGGGCCGGAAAACCTGTGGTAGTAATTGACCGGAAGATGGAAGGAATCCAGTGCGACAGTGTCCTTGTGGACAATGAAGGCGCAGCGGAGGATGCTGTAAATCGGTTGATTGCATCCGGCCACAGAAAGATCGGGATGATTTCCGGTCCGGAACAGGTATACACTTCGTTCGAACGACAGAAGGGGTATGAAAAAGCTCTGAAACAGGCGAAGATAAGTCTGGAAGAATCGCTTGTGGTACGCGGTGATTATACAATCGCCGGAGGAGCGAGAGCGATGAGAAAACTGTTGGAGCAGAATCTGGATATGACGGCTGTCTTTATCTCAAACTATGAGATGATGGTAGGAGCTGTGATGGAAATCAATGATTCTGGAATTAAAGTTCCGGAGCAGTTATCAGTCATAGGATATGATAATGAAGATTTTGCGCGTGCTTCTGTTCCGAAACTTTCGATTGTTACTCAGCCGACCAGGGAGATTGGGGAAACAGCGGCAGAGCTGATGCTTGAAAAACTGGAAGCAGGAGAAAGAATAGGAACTGATGCGGGGCAAAAGGCGACTGAAGATGGGGAAAGGGCAGACAATATGGCTGCAAAGAAACAGTATGTGAAAGAAGCAGAGGATTCGATGAAGACCATCTGGCTGAAGACAGGATTTGTAGAAGGAAAATCGGTGCTGTTCAGACCATAGATAATCACTTTGCTGATTATCTATGAGGATGCATGTTTTGAACTGAATGTATCTCGCCCATCGCAGCAGGCGATTTTAAATGGCGAGATACGATACTGTTTACAGTTTATCTGTGAATAGTATCGGAAAATCGGTGCTATTCAGACAGTAGCAGATCGAATCACAGGAGGAGACGATGGGAGAATATTTATTAGGAATTGATATCGGGACCAGTGCATGCAAGATTGCAGTCTTTGCAAAAGACGGAGAAGTAAAAGCAACAGGAACCGGTGATTATCAGGTCTACTATCCACATCCGGGCTGGGCAGAACAGAATCCGGAAGAATGGTGGGAAGCAATCTGTGGTACAATTCCGAAAGTACTGGAAAAAGGTGATATAAGACAGGAAGAGATCAAAGGCATCGGAATTGACGGTCAGAGCTGGTCTGCGATTGCGGTGGATCAGGAAGGAAATGTACTGACGAACACACCAATCTGGATGGATACAAGAGCAGCAGATATCTGCGATGAGTTTAATGAAAAGATTGGAAAAGATAAGATCTTTGAACTTTGCGGCAACTCCTTACAGCCGTCTTATACAACGGCAAAGATTATCTGGTATCAGAGAAATCTGCCGGAAGTGTATGCGAAGACATATAAGATTCTGCAGTCCAACAGTTATATTGCGTATAAACTGACAGGGGAAATGACACAGGATCTGTCTCAGGGATATGGACTGCATTGTTTTGATATGAGAACAGGAACCTGGAAGGAAGAAATGTGTCAGGCATTTGGATTTTCCTCAGAGATTTTACCGGAGATTTACGCCTGCCATGAAGTGATCGGTAAAGTTACAGCGAAGGCAGCCAGGGAGTGTGGACTTGCAGAAGGGACACCGGTTGTGGCCGGAGGATTGGATGCGGCATGCGGAACACTTGGAGCAGGAGTTATCCACAGTGGTGAGACGCAGGAACAGGGCGGACAGGCCGGAGGAATGAGCATCTGTACAGATGAATATCGTGCGGATGAGCGTCTGATCCTCGGATTCCATGTTGTGCCGGACTGCTGGCTCTTACAGGGAGGAACGACAGGAGGCGGCGGAGTAATGCGCTGGCTGGAACGGGAATTCGGAGCGTATGAAAGAGAAGAAGGAAAACGTCAGGGCAAGAGTTCACTGGATCTCTTTAATGAAGAGGCGGCAGAAGTTGCACCGGGAAGTGATGGTGTAATCTTCCTGCCATATATGGCTGGAGAGAGAACTCCGATCTGGGATCCGGATGCAAAAGGTGTTTATTATGGATTGGACTTCAGTAAGACGAAAGGACATTTTATCCGTGCAGCTATGGAGGGAACTGCATATGCGCTGAAACATAACCTGGATGTGGCGGAAGAAGCCGGAGCGAAGGTAGAAGTCTTACGTGCAATGGGAGGTTCTGCAAACTCTCTGCTCTGGACACAGATCAAGGCTGATATTACAGGAAAACCGATCATTGTTCCGTCTTCGGATACAGCAACAACACTTGGTGCCGTGATCCTTGCAGGAGTTGGAATCGGAATGTATCAGGACTTTGATGAGGCAGTGAAACTGACTGTGGAGGAAAAACGTTCCCATGAACCACAGGAAGCAAACCGGAAAGTTTACGATGCAAATTATGAAACATATATAGATCTTTATCAGCAATTAAAGCCAGTGATGAAAAAAAGAGGAGGATGTTAAGATGAAAGCAGCAGTTGTATGTGCAAATGAAGACGTACAGTATCTTGATTATGAGGAGCCGACACCGGGACCGGGTGAGGTCAAAGTGAAAGTAAAATGTTCTGGTATTTGTGGATCTGATGTTCCACGTGTACTGAACCACGGAGTTCATTTCTACCCGATCGTACTGGGACATGAATTTTCAGGCGATGTTGTAGAGGTCGGTGAAGGTGTGACGAAAGTAAAAGTAGGAGATCATGTATCAGGAGCACCGCTGAAACCATGTATGAAATGTGATGACTGCCAGAATGGAAACTTCTCTCTGTGCAAGCACTACAGCTTCATCGGATCCAGAGAGCAGGGATCCAATGCGGATTATGTTGTAATTCCGGAACAGAATGCAGTTGTTTATGATCCAGGCATTCCGTATGAGCAGGCAGCAATGTTTGAGCCTGCGACAGTAGCAATTCACGGTGTTTACCAGAATGACTATCAGGGTGGACAGTATGTGGCAGTTCTTGGTGGCGGAACGATCGGAATGTTCACAATGCAGTGGTGTAAGATCTTCGGTTCCAAGAAGGTTGTCGTTTTTGATATCAGTGATGAGCGACTGGCACTTGCAAAACGTCTTGGAGCAGATGAGGTAATCAACACAACAAAAGAAAATTATATGGAAGAGGCCATGGCAATCACAGGTGGCAAAGGATACGGTTATGTTTTCGAGACAGCAGGACAGGTTCCTACAATGTATATGGCATTTGAACTTGCAGCGAATAAAGCACATGTATGTTTTATCGGAACACCGCATGTAAATCTTGAATTCACACCTGCAATGTGGGAGAACATGAACCGTAAAGAGTTCAAACTGACAGGTTCCTGGATGTCCTACAGTGCACCGTTTCCGGGTAAAGAATGGGATCTGACAGCTCATTATTTTGCAACAGGACAGTTGAAATTTGATAAAGGATTCATTTATAAAATGGTGCCAATGAGCCAGGCTCAGGAAGCGTTCCAGATGTTTAAGACACCGGGAATGGTCAAAGGAAAAGTAATGCTTGTAAATGAGGATTAATCAGAGAGGGGGGACAGGAGCTTTCATTTAATATAAATAAAACAATTATTTAAAACAGTTGGAATATGGATTATCGTATCGATGAAAACTGTGAAGAAGAAAGCTCCGTACCGAATATGATACTTACAGTAACATTAAATGCTGCAATCGACAAACGATATGCTGTGGCAGGTTATCAGATTGGTGAAGTCAACCGTGTGAAAGAATGTGCCTACACACCGGGTGGAAAAGGACTGAATGTATCCAAACCGGCTTCCATTGCAGGAGCAGAAGTGGTTGCAACAGGATTTGTCGGAGGACATGCAGGAAATTATATTGAAGATGCTTTGAAGCCGTTTGGAATCAGGAGTGAATTTTATCATCTGGAAGCAGAGAGCAGATCCTGCATCAATATATGGGATGAAGTAAATCATGTACAGACAGAATTTCTTGAGCCTGGATTTACAGTATCTGAAGAAGAATTCCAGAGATTTGAGAAGCATTTCACAGAACTTGTGAAGAAAGCAGATGTCGTTGCAATGTCAGGAAGTGTACCGAAAGGACTGGATGGAACAGCTTATCAGAGACTTGTGAAGATCTGCAAAGATGCAGGAAAGAAAGTAATCCTTGATACAAGCGGCAGGCTGCTTGAGATGGGAATTGAAGCAAAACCGACCATGATCAAACCGAATATCGATGAGATTCGTATGCTGACAGGTAAAAGCTGTGACAATTTTCAGGACATGGTTGATGCGGCAAGACAGATCCATGCAGATGGAGTTGAGATTGTAGCAGTATCCCTTGGAGGAGATGGCTCTTTTGTAGTATGTGATGAAGGAATCTTCCGTGCCCGTGTGCCGAAGATCGATGCAGTCAATACAGTAGGATGTGGAGACTCTATGATCGCAGGATTTGCATTGGGATTAAGTGAAGGACTTTCAGTAGAAGAGATGCTGAAGAAAGCAAGTGCAATCTCTGCGGCAGCGGCTTTGAGAGAAGAGACAGGATTCTTTGTAAAAGAAGATATGGAGAAGATTTATCCACAGGTTGAGGTTGAGAAGATTGGGTAAAAATAACGAAAAAATAAAAGAAAAAAGGAGAGATAAAATGGCAGAATTTATTAATCCGGCAGATGTGCCAAAAGTAAAATTCTACACAGGTGACGAAGCACCATGCATCGGAATGGGAACCTTTGGTTCCGACAGATTTACAGCAGATCAGATTGCTGAGGCGGTGGACGGAGCAATCCGCAGCGGATACCGTATGTTTGACTGTGCTGCATGTTATGGAAATGAGGCGGAGATTGGTAAAGTCTTTAAAGCAGCATTTGAGGAAGGTGTTGTAGAGCGTAAAGATCTTTTCATCATGACAAAAGTATGGAACGATATGCATGAGCATGTAGAAGAAGCCTGCAAGAAGAGTATTGCAGATCTGCAGTGCGATTATGTGGATATGTATTATATTCACTGGCCATTCCCGAACTATCATGCACCGGGATGTGATGTAGAGTCAAGAAATCCGGATTCTAAACCATTTAGTGTGGAAGAATTCATGAATACATACAGACAGTGTGAAAAACTGGTTGAAGACGGTCTGACAAGATTCATCGGAATCTCCAATATGACCATTCCGAAACTGGAAGCAGTTCTTCCGTTGATGAAGATTAAACCGGTTGCCTGTGAGCTTGAGATCCATCCATGTTTCCAGCAGCAGGAACTCTATGATTATCTTGTAGCACATGATATCCAGCCGGTAGGCTACATGCCGATCGGTTCTCCGATGAGACCGGAGAGAGATATGTGTCCGGAAGACGTGGCAGATATGCAGACAGAAGTAATGCAGGAGATTGCAAAGACTCACAACTGTCATCCTGCAATCATTGCTCTGAAATGGGCACAGCAGAGAGGAGAGATTGCAATCCCATTCTCACTGCACAACTATGTAAGCAACTTAAAAGCAATGACAGAAGATCCGCTGACAGACGAAGAGATGGCAAAGATTGCAACCTTGGAAAAAGGAAACCGTCTTGTAAAAGGACAGGTATTCCTGTGGCATGGTGCAAAAGACTGGCATGATCTCTGGGATGAAGATGGAAAAATTGTGACACTGTAAGTGGAAAAGAATATTAAAATGCTCCGCGAGGATGCGCACTGCGACGAACAAGGAAGATGTCGCAAGCGTTCTACGTTACCACGTTGGTTCTTGCTGAACAAGCCGTCACTGGTGCTTAGCAACGACACACTCTAAGGCACATTCTATGTTATGAAAAAATTCAATGGGTATGAATCAATTGGTTTTAAATCGATTCATACCCATTATTTTAAATCTGAATTTTAGAGCGTGTCTGAAAAATCATTCCGGTAAGAAGGATACTTTTATCAATTATGAATTATATAGATTGGAAGCATTATGACAGGCAACCTTATGTCCAGGAGCAACTTCTTTGAATTCAGGAGCCTGAGTTCTGCACTTCTCAGATGCAAGAGGACAGCGGCTGCAGAATGCACAGCCTTTGAAATCCTCTGTTCTTACAGGCTGTTCGCCCTGCAGTTGAGAAAAAGAACTTTTTTTAATATAAGGATCAGGCACAGAAGCGAAGAGTCCTCGTGTGTAAGGATGCAACGGTGAAGAAAATAAGTCTTCTGTAGCTGCTTCTTCTACCAGTGTTCCGAGATACATAACGCCAATTCTGTCAGAAATAAAACGCACTACTCCGATATCATGAGAGATAAAAAGCAGACTCAGGCTCATTTCCTGCTGCAAATCGGAAAGCATATTCAGAATCTGAGCCTGAATCGATACATCCAGTGCAGAGACCGGTTCATCACAGACAATCAATTGCGGATGAATGATCAGGGCACCGGCAATTCCAAGGCGCTGCACCTGTCCTCCGGATAATTCATGTGGATAGCGGAAATAGTGTTCTTCTGAAAGCCCTACTTTTTTCAAAATTTCCAGAACCTGTTCCTGATATTTTTCAGGACTGTTTTTTTCGTGCACTTTTAAGACATCTTCAAGAATAGCGCCGATTCTCTGTCTTGGATTTAAGGCAGAAAGAGTATTTTGAAATATCATCTGAATTTCTTTTCTGTAAGGACGAAATTCTTTGTCAGACAGATCGCACAGATTTTTTCCACGATAGAGGATCTGCCCACTGTCAGGTTTTACAAGACCGGTAATTGCACGCCCGGTCGTTGATTTGCCACATCCGGATTCTCCAACCAGTCCATAAGTTTCGCCGGCATGGATCTGAAGAGAAAGTCCGTCAACAGCACACATCTTCTGTCTGGGTTCAAAAAGACGGCGTTTTCCTGTACTTAAAGGATAAGTCTTTTTTAAATCCTTGATTTCAAGCAAACATTCAGACATTAGAATTCCTCCTTTCCGGGAAAAGCGTGATCCACATAGTTCCAGCATTTTACCCAGTGATTATGTTTCGCTTTAACAAGTGGTGGCTGAGTGGTACGACATTGTTCTGTTGCTTCACTGCATCTGGTACAGAAATGACAGCCCTCCGGAATCTGGGTGAGTGGAGGTACAGTACCGGAAATTGTGGGAAGTTTCTTTCCCTTTTCAATTCCCAGGTGAGGGATACAGGAAAGTAGCCCCTGTGTGTAAGGATGGAGAGGAGCAGAAAATAATTCCTCTGTCCCTGCATCTTCCACAATCTGTCCCAGATACATAACTTTAATGCTGTGACAGAGCTGAGCAACGGCGCCCATATCATGAGTAATAAATAAAACAGACATTTTCATCTTTTCATTCAACTCCTGAATCAGATGTAAAATCTGCTCCTGAATCGTTACATCCAGTGCAGTTGTCGGTTCATCTGCGATGAGAAGCTGTGGTTCGCACGCGAGAGCCATTGCAATCATAACACGCTGCTGCATTCCGCCGGACAATTCAAATGGATACTTTTTCATACAAGCTTCCGGATTGGAAATGCCGGTCAGTTTTAACATTTCAACAGAACGGATAGCAGCTTCTTTTTTTGTAAGCTTTTTATGAAGCAGCAGAATTTCACTCAGCTGTTTTCCAATTGTATGAACCGGACTTAAAGAATTCAGCGGATCCTGAAAGATGATTGAAATCTGATTTCCACGGATTTCCTGCATCTGATGCAGATCCTTTTTCAGGAGGTCTTCTCCGTTAAATAAGATTTCACCATTATATTTTACAGCTGTGTCATGATCTTTCAGACGGAGAATGGACTGTGACATAACACTTTTTCCGGAACCGGATTCTCCTACGATTCCAACAATTTCTCCCGGTGCAATGCGTAGATTTATATTACTTACTGCAGGAAACCATTGGTTGTGAACAGGAAAATTCACCTGCAGATTTTTTATTTCCAGAACTGAACTGGAAGAAGCAGTATTTGTATGATCAATCATTATTTCTTTGTCCCTCCTTTGACTCTTGGATCCAGATAATCTCTCAGACCATCACCGAGAAGATTCAGACTCAGTACGCAGAGAATGACAGCGGCACCTGGGAAGAGCATCGTCCACGGTGCCTTGGAGAATACCAGCTTACTGTCCAGAAGCATGTTTCCCCAGCTTGCGGCAGGTGCCGGAATTCCGGCTCCGAGAAAACTAAGGGAAGCTTCGGAAATAATTGCCTGCGCAAAGATAAAAGAGGCCTGAACAGTAAGTGGTGAGATGATACCCGGCAGAATCAGTTTCCATAAAATTTTAAAATTACTAAACCCTTGAACTTTTGCGGCTTCTATGTATGGCTGCTCCTTGAGTACCATTGCACTTGCGCGGACAGTACGGGCAACACCCGGTGTATAAACAATTGTCAGAGCGAGTACAACATTCCAGCTGGAAGTCCCAAGTGCGGCAATCAGAGAAAGTGCCAGCAGGACTCCTGGAATGGCGATCAGACCATCGCAGATTCGCATCAGAATCTGATCAAACAGCTTAAAATAGCTTGCATAGATTCCAATTAAGGCACCTAAGATACAGGAAAATCCAGCAACACATCCGCCAACCCAGAGAGAAACTCTGGCGCCGTAAAGCAGACGGATAAAAATATCCCGCCCAAACTCATCAGAGCCGAATAAAAAGTCTTTTCCGGGAGCCTGAAAACGGTCTGTAACCGACATTGCATTTGGATCCGCAGAGTTAAACACAGGAATGAAAACCGCGGCAAGTAAGATTAAAATAAAACCGGTCAGTCCGATGATCAGAGCTGGATTGGCGAGTAGTTTTTCCCGGCGAATCTGCTTCTGCTCCCGGAGAATGGATTCACTGGCCTGTGAAATACTTTTTCGTGTGAAATACATAATATTTATTCCTCCTATTTCCGTCCGGGATGAAGTCTTGGATCAACAAAGCCATACAGGAGATCGACTATAAGATTGACCAGAACATACAATAAAGTTACAAAAAGCACCACGCCCTGGATTACGAACACATCACGCTTGTTAATGGAAGACATCGTCAGCATTCCAAGTCCCGGAATATTGAACAGCGTTTCTGTAACGATCGTGCCTGTGATCAGACTTCCAAAGGACTGACCGATGGCAGTCAGGATGACAGGTGCTGCGTTTTTGAGTCCATAAGTCAGAACGACACGCATTTCTTTTAATCCTTTGGCACGGGCTGTACAGATATAATTTTTATACAGCACATCCAGAAGAGAAGAGCGGATCATTCGTGTCAGATAAGCTGCCTGCACGATTCCCAGTGACAATGCAGGAACGAACAGATAGCGGAGATGTTCGCCAAGCCCGGATGCAAGGGATGCATATCCGGCAACAGGAAACCAGTGATTGTATACACTCAGTGCAAGCATAAGCAGCATGCTGAGCAGAAATCCCGGAAGTGCCGAGCCGATCAGAGAGACAGAAACGGTGGTCACATCAATGGCAGTTCCACGTTTGCAGGCGGCAAGAATGCCGAGTGGAAGAGAGAAGATCAGGGCAAAGATCTGCGCCAGTATAGCGAGACTTAATGTAGGAACAAAATATTCTCCGATTGCGGAGAGAACAGATTGCTGTAAAAAATAAGATCTTCCCCAGTCTCCCTGAAGAATCCCTCGAAACCAGTCAAAATACTGAACAAAAAAAGGACGGTCAAATCCAAGCTGTGCATTCAGAGCCTGAATCTGATCCGGTGTGGCTTCCATGCCGAGAATGGCAGTGGCAGGTCCTCCCGGAATCAGATAGACGATCAGGAAGGTAACGATTGACACAACCAGCATGACGGGAATCAGTGATAAAATTCGTTTTCCAATATAAGATAACATAAATACTCCTTAACAAGAAAAGATACATTCAGACTAAAAACAAAAGGCAGGCTGTCGGTTGCTGCCTGCCTTTTGTTCATAAAATGCATTCATAATAAAATGAGCATCTTTCAGGCGAATCAGCAGAGTGATTCACTTGAATGTAAACAATAATACCAAATTTCAAAAATGGATCAACTTATTTAGCAACAGTTGCATTCCAGAAGATTGGGAATCTCAGGTAATCATAACCGTCTACTTTTGTATTAAGTGCATTCACACCTGTATAATGTCCAAGAACGGAAGCTGCGCCATATTCATACAGGAATTCCTGAAGATCTGCCCATGCAGCAGAAGCTTCTTCGCTGGAAGCAGCAAAACGGATCTTGGAGATGCCATCAGTTACTTCTGGTGTATCAAGTCCGGCCCATCCTTTATCAAGTACAGATAACTGGATTGGGAGTACATTGTAGCTGTTGCTTGTAACATACATGCTGAACTGTTTCGGATCTGCACGATGTTCCATAAATGTACTGAATTCATAGCTCTCTACTTCAGCATTGATTCCAACATTTTTCAGCTGTTCCTGAATGACAAGAGTTGCGTTATACATTTCCGGATAATCCGGTGTTGTTACTAAAACAAGTTTCTCATCATTGTATCCGGCTTTTTTCAGTAATTCTTTTGCCTTGTCCGGATCATTCTGGTTGTAATATTCGTTTCCGGCATCTGTTCCCCACTGACTGTCGGAAGGTGAGAACCATCCTGGATTTGCTTCATAAAGTTCTTCATTACCATAGCATGCAAGAAGAATGTCATCACAGTTAAGAGCGGCAAGAACTGCCTGTCTCATATCCTGATTTGCCATGATTCCCTCTGTGGTGTTCAGGAACAGATTGATTGTACCACCTGTTGTGATATCAAGATTCAGATTGGAATCATCTTTGAGATCATTATAATTATCAAGCGGAATCTCTTCTACAACGTCATACTGGCCATTCTGTGCACCGGCAATTCGTGTGGAAGCATCTGTTACAAAGTCGAAATACAGTGTTGGTGTTGCAGAAGTTTTTTCTCCTGCGAGACCGGAAGTTGTTTTTTCGGCTCCCTGATAATCTTCGTTCGTCTCCAGTTTGATGTACTGATCCTGTTTCCATTCAGCTAATTTGTACGGACCTGTTCCGATATATTCTGTGATACCTTCATCTGTAGCAGATTCAACTACCTCGGCAGGATAAATTGCAGCGAACATGATCGGGTTGGCAAGAACTGTGATAATATCAGATGCTGCTTCGTTTGCGGTCATTTTTACAGTATAGTCATCTACCTTTTCAAAAACAGATCCACCGATCAGAGTATTTGCTTTTGGGGATTTCGCTACCCAGCGGTTCATGGAAGCGACAACATCATCAGCTGTCATTTCGTCTCCGTTATGGAATTTAACACCCTGGCGAAGAGTGATTGTATATTCTTTGCCATCATCGCTTACTTCATAAGATTCTGCAAGAACCGGCTGTGGTTCGTAATTTTCATCCATTGCAAATAATGGTTCAAAGATGTGATAAGTAATTCCACCTACGATATTTGAATTGCTGATCTGTGCATCCAGAGTCGGCGGGTTGGCAGAAACTGCGATATGCATCTCATCTTTCAGTTCAGATGAAGCCTTAGTGTGATCGCCTGTTGTTTCATTTGATTTACCACATCCGGCCAGAAGGCTGACAGACATAGCAAGACAAAGAACAAGACTAAGTACTTTCTTTTTCATAATTACCTCCGTGCATTACATAAACTTTCTTTTATATTATAAATTGTAGAAAAGACTTAATCCAATTGATAATTAGGATAAATAGGATAGATTTATAGAAAAAATCTATAAAAGAAATCATCTTCGTATCTTCATTGCACTAAGTGCAGCACCAATCGCTCCGGCGTAGCGGGCATCCGGGCAGGAGATCACTTCTTTTCCAAGTTCTTTTGATAAAGCTTCGCGGATATAACCACATTCACACAGACCGCCGGTCAGACAGAACGTGGACATCTCACCGTTCATCCGGCTGACCTGGGCGGCAACCTTGCGGATGCTGGAATTTACTACTGCATAAGCAATGTTTTCTTTCGGCTCTCCTTTACCGATCAGTCCGATGACTTCGGATTCTGCGAATACAGTACACATGGAGCTGATCGTTGTGTCAGAACCCAGGCGGGCCAGATCAAACATTTCATTCGGGCGAAGAGAGAGTGTGTTGGCCATCACT
>OLNW01001455.1_pt1 | contig 23285 bp, 23 predicted proteins | sample 1672121 | NCBI WGS metagenome assembly OLNW01 (sample SAMEA3136648, study PRJEB25190) | human gut metagenome
CAAATCTCTGGTACAGACCGGAGGCAGATAAAGAAGATTTTATCTGGGCAGGAACTTTTGTCGCACATGAACTGTATCAGAGAAAAGACGGCACTTTAGGCTGCCGGATCCCGGATACGGTATGGAATGCGTTTAAGGATGAGAAAAAGCTGGATGATGTAAAACTGGAAAAAGAATCAGGAAGAACATTACGGCATGTAGTAACGGAGACCGGTGACTGCTATCGATACGAAGCAGATGTTACATTTGCTGAGGGAACACGTGGATTCTCCGTTGGCGTGCGTGCGCAGGAAGCGGATGATGAATTCTATTCTTTCACATTTGAGTGTCCGAAGGATCGTGTGATCTTCGAGAAATCTCCGAACTGGCCATGGCCACAGATGAACAATATGGGACTGGAACGCCTGATTCGTCTGGTTCCTGGAAAGAAATATCATGTACAGATTATCGTGGATGATACGATTGCTACACTGTATGTGGACGGAGTTGCCTTGAATACCCGCATGTATACAAATCCTGGGGAGGGAATCTGCCTGGGAGTTACAGATGGAAGTGCGGTATTTGAGAATCAAAGTATTGCATATCTGTAAAACATATTTTGAAATAAGAAAAAAGAGATCCACCAGATTTTTTTCTGAAAATCTGGTGGATCTCTTTGGGTATCAGAATGAATTCTGTCAGGAACTCACACAGTCCGTAAAAACTCTTCCATCACATCCATCGCCGCCCCATAAGCCGCCGCTCCGATCTGGTAGGTACACAGTTTTACAAAGCTGCCATCGTCTTCGAAAGTATTGCGTTCAGCAACCAGGTGGCGGATCGTATCGAGCCAGGGGGTGAGAAAGCTTCCTACATAACCGCCGAGGACGATATCGTAGTCGAGGAGCATATGCAGGTTGTTGATGACGACAGCCAGATGTTTCAGATAGGTGTCCCAGACAGAACGATAGTCCGGGTTGTTCTGCTGAAGTCCGAGAAAGAAATCTTCCAGCCGTCCGCCGGACAGATCCGAGAGGAGTCTGGCGGAACAGTAGGCATCGACGCAGCCGGTTTTTCCGCAGTAACACGGTTTTCCATCGGGAATCAGAGTCATGTGACCGGCTTCTCCACAGCGGAAAGCATCGCCCGGAAGCAGATTGCCATCGTGAAAGATGGCACCGCCCACGGTGTTACTCAGAGAAAGATAAAAGAAGGAGGAAGGCAGATCCGAACCGATGCCTTCCGCAAAAGCACCTGCATTTGCATCGTTTAAAAAGGTACAGTGCCATGGGAAATACGATTGTATTTCCGAAAAAAGCAGATCCCGCACACCGAGGGCATGGGAATACGTGATCATTTTCTGTACCGGATCGACGATTCCTGGAAGAGAGATGCCAAGACCGAGGATCTGTTCTCCGGAAATCTCCGTTTCCAGGAGAAAATCATCAATTTTCTGACAAACTTCGGAGAAATAGGCGGAACTTCTGGAAAAACCAAGCTGCATTCTTTCATATTTTATAATGTCTCCGGTCAGATTCAAAAGAAGGATGCCAAGATGATTTCGGGTGATATCCAGTCCGATGGAAAACCGATAATCCGAAGCGGCACACAGCGCTCTGGCTCTGCGGCCACCGGTGGACTGCATCTCTCCGAGATCCCGCAGAAGCCCCGATTCGAGAAGTTCTCTGGTGGTGTTGGTCACGGTTGGGAGACTCAGGTGCAGGTCGGAGACAATATCCGGATTGGATACCGTTCCATGGGTACAAATATAACGGAAAATCTGATTCCGGTTTTTCTTTTTCACTTCTTTATTTGTCAGTCGTTGATGCTCCATAGTTCCTCCATTTTGTCTCTGCGTAGTGTTTGGTGAACGTGATGTATTTTTCCACGCTGCTGTTGATGTATTTGCCCTTTTTCCAGATCAGACCGATCTCCTGGTGGATCAGGGGCGTGACCGGGATGCCGATACATCCGGGCATATTTTCCATAAGGGAAGAGTAAAGAAAAGCTCCTCCCAGCTGATTTTTTACAAAGTCATGTATTGTGTAGAGCTGGCTGGCACTTAAAAGTACCTTTGGTTTGATCCGAAGGCTGTCGAAGCGCGCCTGCAGGGTTGTATTCAGAACCGAGTCGGTGTTGTACATGATCAGAGGTTCGTCTTTTAACATTGCCATTGTCGCTTCTTTATAGGATGCGAGCGGATGCTCCGGCGAAACACAGAAAACGATCTGGTCGGAAAGCATCTCATAAGAATTCAGTTTATCGATCTCATAAAAGTTCATATTGACAAGTGCCAGATCAAGTGTTTCCTCCTGTACCAGCCGAGAAGCACGGATCGAACCGTATTCGAGCAGTTCCACGGGAATCTCCGGGTGTTCCTGATGAAAGAGAAGAAGCATCTCCGGGAAAAAGAGTGTGCTTAATAATGGCGGGATTCCGATCCGGATCGGTGTTACCTGATGTCCGAGATCATAAAGTTCAGATTCCGTCTCGTGAATCGTTGCAAGCAGCGTACTGGCTTTCTGATAGAAAGCTTCCCCTTCGGTGGTCAGTGTCAGGTGATTTTTGGAGCGGGTAAAAAGATTGATGGAAAATTCTTTTTCCAGTTCCCGGATGGCACTGGAGATCGCCGGTTGTGTGACATACAGCTTCTGGGCAGCCTGCGTGATACTGTGGTAGCGGCTGACGGCGCAGAAATATTCTAACTGAATCAGTTTCATAGTTGTAGTCTCCTTGTTTTCCAGAAAAATGCAGAGCAAAAAATAAGAAGTTTTTGCTGATAAAACTGGTAATAATTGCTGAAAAAACGGTGTTTACTGCTTCTTATTATACCATGATTTTGTCTGAAATGCTCAAAATATCTCTTTGTATTAATCTTTTTTTATACTACCATCAGTTTTTGCAAATATACAAAACAGAGGGTGCCGGATATAATGAAAGCATGACAGGGAGCGATGAAGCGAGGACGTCCGGTAGTTCATCCAGACCTAAAAGGCAAAGCGGTGTGGGATGCCGCAAAAGGGCAAAAACGAAAAAGGTATAAGGAGGAATTACAAATGAGTCCATCCACCATAACACTGCTGTTTTTAGCATTTGCAGTGGTGATGTTTGTACTGGAGAAGATTCCTCTCGGACTGACTTCTATGATCGTCTGTATCGGTTTGATACTCACTGGAGTATTGGATGCGAAGACAGCATTTTCAGGATTTATCGACAGCAACGTAATTTTGTTTGTGTCGATGTTTATCGTGGGAGGTGCACTGTTCGAGACAGGAATGGCAAATAAAGTGGGGCTGATCGTATCAAAGTTTGCGAAGAGCGAACGGATGCTGATCGTAGCCATCATGGTAATCGTAGGATTGATGAGCGGGGTGTTATCCAACACCGGAACCGCGGCAGTTCTGATCCCGGTTGTGATCGGAATCGCTGCAAAATCAGGATACAAAAGATCCCGTCTGCTGATGCCGCTGGTATTTGCAGCTGCCATGGGAGGAAACCTCTCCCTGATCGGAGCACCGGGTAACCTGATCGCACAGGCAGCCCTGGAAGAGCTGAACATGGAATTCGGATTTTTCGAATATGCCATCGTCGGTCTGCCGATCCTTCTGGTAGGGATTCTCTTTTATGCAACCGTGGGATACAAACTCCTTCCGAATCACGAGGTATCCGGAGATGATACCTTTGACACACAGAAAGATTTCAGCCAGGTTCCGGCATGGAAACAGTGGACTTCCCTGGTGGTTCTGATTCTGACACTGCTTGCAATGATCTTTGAGGATAAGATTGGCATCAAGCTGTATGTGTCCGGTGCATTGGGAGCGATTGTTCTCATCCTTACTGGTGTCATCTCAGAAAAAGAGGCACTGAAATCCATCGATCTGAAAACCATCTTCCTTTTCGGAGGAACGCTTTCTCTGGCAGCAGCCCTGCAGGAGACAGGAGCAGGCGAGCAGATCGCAAATAAAGTGATCGGAGCACTGGGATCCAATCCTTCTCCGTATGTACTGACACTGGTTGTATTCTTACTGTGCTGTGTGATGACAAACTTTATGTCCAACACAGCGACAACGGCACTGATGGTCCCAATCTGTCTGTCCATCGCACAGGGCATGGGTGCAGACCCGAGGGCAGTTCTGATGGCGTGTGTCATCGGCGGATCCTGTGCATACGCAACACCGATCGGTATGCCGGCAAACACAATGGTAGTAACCGCAGGTGGCTATAAATTTATGGATTATGTGAAATCAGGTTTTCCGCTGATCGTTATTGCAACGATTGTCAGTATGGTGATCCTGCCGATCGCATTTCCATTCTTCCCGTAAAACCAAAAACAATGTAAATAAATATATAAGGAGGCAACATCATGGATAAAAAACAACAGGTAGAAAAGCTTACCAATTATATGGCGAACTTCGTAGACTATATTGGAAAAGTGCTGCCGGACGACATTATTGCAAAACTGGACGAACTGGGAGAGAAAGAAGACAGCCCGCTGTCAAAAGTCATTTACCAGACAATGAAAAAGAACCAGGGACTGGCAAAGGAACTGAACCGTCCAAGCTGTCAGGATACCGGTGTGTTACAGTTCTGGGTAAAATGCGGAACCAACTTCCCGCTGATCGGTGAACTGGAAGCTCTGTTAAAAGAGGCAGTTGTAAAAGCAACTTTCCAGGCACCGCTTCGTCATAACAGCGTGGAAACTTTTGACGAATACAATACCGGAAAAAATGTAGGAAAAGGAACACCGACCGTATTCTGGGATATCGTGCCGGACAGCGATCAGTGTGAGATCTACAGCTACATGGCAGGTGGCGGATGTACGCTTCCGGGAAAAGCCATGGTACTGATGCCGGGTGAAGGATATGAAGGTGTGACGAAATTCGTTCTGGATGTTATGACTTCCTATGGACTGAACGCATGTCCGCCGCTGTTAGTCGGTGTTGGTGTTGCAACCTCCGTAGAGACCGCAGCGCTGTTATCCAAGAAAGCACTGATGCGTCCGCTGGGAAGCCATAACGAAAATGAACGTGCTGCTTCCATGGAAAAACTGCTCGAGGACGGTATCAATGCCATCGGACTCGGACCGCAGGGTATGGGTGGAAAATACTCTGTCATGGGTGTACATATCGAAAATACCGCAAGACATCCATCCACCATCGGTGTCGCAGTCAATGTAGGATGCTGGTCCCACAGAAGAGGACACATTATTTTTGATAAAGATCTGAACTATACAATTACAACACATTCGGGGGTGACTTTATAATGGTAGAAATGAAAGATGGAAAGAAAATTCTGACAACACCAATCACAGAAGAAGATCTGGCGGATATCCATGTAGGTGATATCGTATACCTGAACGGAAGCATGACTACCTGCAGAGACGTTGCACACAGACGTCTGGTAGAAGAGGGAAGAGAACTTCCGGTAAATGTAAGAGACGCAGCAATTTTCCATGCCGGACCGATTATCCGTCCACTGGAAAATGATAAATTTGAAATGGTTTCCGTAGGACCGACCACCAGCATGCGTATGGAAAAATTCGAAAAAGAATTCGTCAAAGAAACCGGTGTCAAAGTGATCATCGGAAAAGGCGGCATGGGTCCGAACACCGAATACGCATGTAAAAACTACAAAGCGATCCACTGCGTATTCCCTGCCGGAAATGCAGTTGTAGCTGCGACAGAAGTAGAAGAGATCGTAGACGCACAGTGGAGAGATCTCGGCATGCCGGAAACTCTGTGGCATTGCCGCGTCAAAGAATTCGGTCCTCTGATCGTATCCATCGATACAGACGGAAGAAACCTGTTTGAAGAAAACAAGGTGATCTTCAACGAGAGAAAAGAAAAAGCAATCGAAGAGATCTGCAAACACGTAAGTTTTATCAAATAGTAATATAACGATAAAATCTACATTCCATATAATCTTATCCTATCCCATAATATATTTTATAACCTTATCGGAACCCCGCCCGGAGAATTTCTGCCATGATTCTCCGGGCGGGGTCTGTTTTTAATAGGATGGATGAACCACGTAAAAATGCCGAAAAATCAATAAATCCGGAAAAAATGATAGACAAGATTGTGAAATCAGGGTACAGTAGTAAGGTACAAAAATTTTAGAAAGTGAGTAACGTATGGAGAAAGGAAACAAACGAGGAAATTTTACCGGATCTATTGGATTCGTACTTGCAGCAGCAGGAAGTGCTGTCGGACTGGGAAATATCTGGAGATTTCCGTATCTGGCAGCGAAGGATGGAGGAGGAACCTTCATTCTGGTTTACATTATTCTGGCACTGACCTTTGGTTTTACGCTGTTGACCACAGATGTAGCCATCGGAAGAAAAACCGGACAGAGTCCGTTGAATGCGTACCGGATGATTCACCCCAAATGGGGCGGTCTTGGCATTCTGGCGTGTATCATTCCGGTTGTGATTCTGCCCTATTACTGTTCCATCGGTGGATGGGTACTGAAATATCTGGGAACCTTTATCACAGGACATGGGGTGGAAGCCGCACAGGACGGTTATTTTACCGGCTATATCACAAGCGTGTGGCAGCCGATCATCTGGCTGTTTATCTACCTGTTCCTGACCGCATTTGTTGTTTACAGGGGAGTAAACAAAGGAATTGAAAATTACAGCAGGATTCTGATGCCGATTCTTCTGGTAATGATCGTTGGCATCTCCATCTTTTCGATGACGTTGTCTCACAGCGATGCGGACGGTGTGACAAGAACCGGTCTGCAGGGGCTGAAAGTTTATCTGGTACCAAATTTCAGTGATATGACACTGAAAGACTTTGTGATCGTATTTGTCGATGCACTGGGACAGCTGTTCTTCTCGATCAGTGTGGCGATGGGTATTATGGTAACTTATGGATCTTACGTAAAGAAAGAGACCAATCTGATGCGGTCTATTAATCAGATTGAATGGTTTGATACCGCGGTGGCTCTGCTGGCCGGTCTGATGATCGTTCCGGCCGTGTATACGTTCATGGGAACGGAGGGAATGTCCGCCGGTCCGGGACTGATGTTTGTATCACTGCCGAAGATTTTTGAGGCGATGGGAGCAGCCGGTCCGGTCATCGGAACGATTTTCTTCCTGATGGTATCTTTTGCAGCGGTAACATCTTCCGTATCTGTCATGGAATCGATTGTATCTAATATTATTGACCGGTTCCATGTGAGCAGAAAGAAAGGAACGGTTCTGGTAACAATCTATGCATGTATTGTCGGAGTGATCGTGTGTCTGGGATACAATGTCCTGTACTTTGAACTGAAACTTCCGAATGGTGCGGTTGCACAGATTCTGGATCTGATGGATTACCTGAGCAACAACCTGCTGATGCCGACTGTTGCACTGCTCAGCTGTATCCTGATCGGCTGGGTGGTAAAACCACAGACCATCATCGATGAAGTAACGATTGGCGGCTATAAGTTCGGAAGAAAGAAACTGTATATTGTTATGGTAAAATTCGTCGCGCCGGTTCTGCTGGCAGCACTGCTTCTGCAGTCACTGGGTGTGTTCAGCCTGTAGCGTAAACCTGAAAAGGATTGCTCGAAAAAGTACGGAACAATCCGGCATCAAAAACATAAAAAGTTCGAATCCACGAGTTGTTATACAACCGATGGATTCGAACTTTTTATGCTTTAGAATGATATGTTATAACTTTTTCAGGTGTGGAGTTCTTTTGCAACGCTTGTCCGATAAAGGGCGATAGCAAGCACAGCGGTCAGCAGATCTGAAATAGCCTGCGACAGCAGAATCCCCTGATATCCGATTGTGTGGGAAGCAATCGCAAGTACAATGGCAAAGATCACTCCCTGGCGGCTGATCGATAACAGAAACGCGTTTCTTGCCATACCTGCGGACTGGAATGTACAGGTGGTGACCAGAACAATTGCCACGAACACCATACCGAGCAGTTGCATCCGGAGCATCGGAACGCCGAGGGAGACGATTGTGTTATCTTTCATAAAGATCCGGAGCATCGGGCGGGCTGCTAGAGAAAGAAGAATGGTCAGAAGAAGACCAAGACCACATTCAAACTTATAGGCGAAAGAAAGGATTTCTTTCAGTCGGCGGCGATTTTTTGCACCGTAGTTATAACCGATCAGCGGCTGTCCACCGAAGGCAAATCCGACCAGGATCAGCACGGCGATCATATTGACTTTCATAATAATGCCCATGGCTGCGACACGGTCATTTCCGTGAGGCAGAAGGGAACGGTTCATAAGTGTCATGCCGAGACTCTGCATCAGGTTGGTGATGGAAGCCGGGATACCGATGGCGAAGATCTGAATCAGTTCATCTTTGTGGATGTAGAAATTTGCAGGATCGCACCATAAAAACAGAAGACGCTGAGCCGTTTTCCGTCCGCGTCTTTTTTTTCTCCGAAGAGACGGGAGATCACGGAACTTCCACCGAGTCCGAAGATATCGCCGAGGGCGATCATCAGGGTAAAAATCGGTGCGCCGAGAGAGACACCTGCCACAAGATTGGTGTTGCCGGTTCGGGCAATAAAGTAAGTATCTACCATATTATAGACCAGTGAGATTACCATACTGAACACTACAGGGAGTGCCATCGTAAAAAAGGCTTTCGGCACGGGAGCCTTTTCAAAAATTTCATTTTCCATTGGGAAACCTCCTTTAATTATAGCTGTTTACATAGAGATAAGGGTCAAAGCTGTGATTGACCCTTACTGCTATCTATTATATCGGAAAATAAATGGGCAGGCAATACAGTTAAAAAGTACCAAAAATTCTTAATGGTTCTTAGTGAATATAAATAAAAAGTGAGAATTATATTACTGTTCTTGGGTAATATCCAGCGAGGCGTTTTGGGTGAGTGAAGGTCACAGAAAAACCCGAGAGATATCGCGCAAATTTATGTGCTCAGCATAAATTCTGTGCATTGCGCAGCGTGTTACTGGCTGCGGAGTACCAGTAACAGAATTATCAACTAAAATAGGACAGTAGCGAAAATGATTTGGAAAATATACGGAAAAATGATAAGATAATAGATATATAAAACGATGATATGGGAGGAAAAAATAATGGCAGATTTATTTCACAGAGTCAGTATTAGAAAGTATCAGGAAAAAAAGGTAGAACCGGAAAAACTGGATTATATTCTGAGGGCGTCCATGGCAGCACCATCTGCCTGTAACCAGCAGCCGTGGGAATTCTACATCGTGGAAGATCCGGAGATTTTAGGAGAACTTTCTGAGACAACACCATACGCAAAACTCACTGCGAAAGCACCGGTGGCGATCGTTACCGCTTACCGGAAAGAATGTACCGTACCGGCGTACGCACAGATTGACCTGAGTATCTGTATGGAAAATATGTGGCTTGCCACCGATGAAGTGGGACTTGGCGGTGTCTGGATGGGAATCGCGCCGTTAGAGGACAGGATGGAAAAAGTAGAAAAAATCATCGGTATTCCGGAAAGTCAGCGAGCCTTCGGTATCTTTGCACTGGGATATCCGGCAGAAGAGAGAACCCAGCAGGATCGTTATGATGAAACCCGGATCCACCGTGTGACAAGAGGGTAAGACGGGAACGAAATGTACACAGATCTTACCAAAGGAAACATAGGAAAATTGCTGTTACTCTTTGCACTTCCCATGATGGCGGGAAATCTGTTGCAGCAGTTTTATAATATTGCAGATACGCTGATTGTAGGAAGGGTGCTGGGAAGTGAAGCGCTGGCGGCGGTGGGTTCCGCCTATACACTGATGACATTTCTGACCTCGATCTTTCTGGGACTAAGTATGGGAAGCGGGGCGTTATTTTCTATTTATCAGGGAAAGGGAGAAAAAGAAGGGCTGCGGGTGACGGTTCTTCATGCGGGTGTGCTGATCCTTGGAGTGACACTGCTTTTGAATGTGGCAGTCTACCTTGGAATTGACGGAATTTTAGTATTTCTGAAAGTACCGGAAGAAGTATACGCAGGAATGCGGGAGTACCTGCTGGTGATCTTTGCGGGAATCCTCGCAACATCCCTTTACAATTTCTTTTCCTGCATGCTCCGTGCCCTCGGCAATTCAACCGTGCCGCTGGTATTTCTTGCCGTATCAGCGGGATTAAATATTGCGCTGGATCTCTTGTTTGTGATGGTATTTTCACTCGGAATCGCAGGTGCGGCGCTTGCGACAGTACTCGCGCAGTATGTGTCGGGAATCGGGATTACCCTGTATGTATGGAAATGCAGCAGAGAGTTTTTGCCGGGAAAGGCAGAGTTGCATTATGACAGGGGGATTTTAAAAGAAATCGCCAATCTGTCCACGCTGACCTGCCTGCAACAGTCAGTGATGAACTTCGGGATTCTGATGGTGCAGGGACTGGTCAACAGTTTCGGATCGGTCATTATGGCAGCTTTTGCGGCGGCAGTAAAGATTGATACATTTGCTTATCTGCCGGTGCAGGATTTTGGCAATGCGTACTCAACCTTTGTGGCACAAAATTACGGCGCGGGAGAGAAAGAACGGATCCGGAAAGGAACCCGGCAGGCATTTGCAATCAGCGGAGTGTTCAGTCTGATCATTTCCGCACTGGTGTATGCGGGTGCCCCGTATCTGATGCGGATCTTTATCCGGAAAAGTGAGACGGAAGTTCTGGCAGCGGGTGTACAGTATATTCGCATCGAGGGAGCCTGCTATATCGGCATCGGATTCCTTTTTTTGTTGTATGGATATTACCGCGCGATCAAGCAGGCGGAAATGTCGCTGGTTCTGACTGTGATCTCGCTGGGATTGCGCGTATTACTGGCGTACGTATTATCGGCCTGGGTCGGTGTGATCGGGATCTGGGTGGCAATTCCGATTGGCTGGGCGCTGGCGGATCTTACCGGGCTGGTTTATATGAAGAAGAGTAAAAAATTAAGAAAAGAGTAAAACAGAGAACACCTTTACGGAAAAACAGGATCGTATATGATCCGTTGATTTCCATAAAGGTGTTTTTTATAAAACGGGTTTATCCAGATATTATTTACGCGAGCAATGAGTCAAAGTCCGTGCTTGCACGAGAACTTGACGACTGCCGTGGATGACAGTTTGGATAATGGCTGAGCAGCCGGTTTGTATCAGGATAACAGATACTTCTGAATCACTTCGGCACACCCGTCATGGTCATTATCCTGCATCGTAATCACATCTGCCAGTGCTTTGATCCGGTCATTCGCATTTGCCATAGCCACCGGAAGACCGGCTGCTTGTAATGCTGTGGCATCATTATCGGCATCTCCGACTACGATCGTCTGGGAAAGCGGGATGTGCAGATATTCACAAAGTCTGGAAAGTCCGATCCCTTTGCGGAGATTTCCAGGGAAGTTGTCTCAGCATCGGCAAGTTCGACATCCAGTCCCAGATCCAGGATCCGCTTTCTGGTGCGAAGCCGTGCTTCGGGATCTCTGTGGTACAGATTCAGTTTGAGAACGGGATAAGGGGCTGCCAGATAGGAAGTCGGCAGATCATCCACCGGACTGGTGACTCTCGCGAACATGTCCCGATAGATTTCCATATGATAATCTTTCATCCGGGGGATAACATCTTTCTGAACTACGGACTGTGTGGATAATAGATGGATCATCATGTCTTCTTTTGATGCAATCGAGAGTAATTTTTTTACGGTATCGACAGGAAGAGTCTTGGAATAAATGGTTTCTTTTGTGGCGTGATTGTATACAAGAGCACCACTTACACAGTTTACATAAGTAAGATCCGGAAGCAGTGAAAAATATTCTTCCAGTTCCGCCGGATACCGCCCGGTATTTAAAATTACGGTTTTTCCCGCGAGGGCAGCCTAGAGCGTGTCTGAAAAATCATTTCCGCAATCTGCGAGTCCCACTTTGCGGTATATTTTACCCTCATTCGGTTGCCGTAGCCCGCTACGCCGCCCTCATTCGGATAAAATCTCCCACAAACTGGGACTCGCAGCTCACGAAAAGCCTTTTTCAAACACGCTCTAGTGGATCCAGTGGATACAGGCAGGTGAGATTTCTTTTTGACTGTTTAATAAAGTGCCATCCATATCAAAGGCGATCAGCTGATAATCGGACATCGTAAAGTTCCTTCTGCGTAGGGTAATAATCGTTTCGGTACAAATTTATCATATTTGCATGGTGCAGGCAATACTTGACAGCGAAAGTAATACCGAACATAATGTAGGCATGTAAAACTGATGAAATGATAGGAAAACAACATGAGGTGACGAGATATGGTTACAATCGATCTGATTACCGGATTCTTAGGTTCGGGGAAAACAACATTTATCAAACGCTATGCAAAATACCTGATGGATCAGGGACTGAACATCGGGATTCTGGAAAATGATTTTGGCGCGGTCAATGTGGATATGTTGCTGTTACAGGAACTGATGGGGGATAAGTGTGAACTGGAGATGATCGCCGGTGGATGCGACAGGGAAACACACCGGAGGAGATTTCGCACCAAACTGATCGCGATGGGAATGTGCGGTTATGACCGGGTGCTGGTGGAACCATCCGGGGTGTATGATGTGGATGAATTCTTTGATGTGCTGCGGGATGAACCGCTGGATCGCTGGTATAAAATAGGAAATGTCATCACCGTAGTCAACGCAAAGCTGGAACCGGAGCTTTCGGAAATGTCCGAGTATCTGCTGGCTTCGGAGGCGGCGCATGCAGGAGTGGTGGTGTTAAGCCGTGCGGAAGAAGCGACGGAGGAGGAGATGCAGGCAACGATCACGCATCTGAACCGAGCACTGGAGAAGGTACACTGTGGCCGCAGACTGGATCAGGAGATTATCCGAAAAGGCAGCCTGTCGCTCACGGATGCGGATTTTGCAAAGATTCAGCAGTGCGGTTATGTGCAGGAAAATTATCAGAAAATGGATCTGACCGAGGAAAACAGTTTTGACACAGTGTATGTGATGGAACGGAAGATGACGGTGGAAGAGATTCTTGCAGGCATGAAAAAAATCTTTGCCGACCCGTCCTGCGGGGAAGTCTTCCGGATCAAAGGATTTATGCAGGAAGAAAACGGCAGCTGGATTGAGGTCAATGCAACCCGCCATGAATTGCAAAAACAGCCGATCAAAGAAGGACAGGAGATTCTGATCGTGATCGGGGAAAGATTGCAGGAAGAGAAGATCCGTCAGTACTTGAATTAATTAAACAATTTGCAATATAGTATAAAAAGAAGCGAAAAAAATGCAATTACAAATGGTGCAGGCTGATATATAATATAAAAGGCTGTTGCTGAACAGACAGTATCTCTTAAAAGAGAGATACTGTCTGTCTTGAGTATATGGACAACAGGAAAATAGAAAAAGAAAAACATGGGAGGAAAAATGAAAGACAAGCATCAGAAAACCATATATGCCTGTTTTATCGGCTATGTGGTGCAGGCGGTCGTCAATAACTTTGTACCGCTGTTATTTTTAACCTTTGAAAAAACATATGGGATTCCGTTGCGTAAGATCACGATGCTGATCACGCTTAACTTCGGTATCCAGCTGATCGTGGATCTGTTATCCGCCGGATTTGTCGATAAGATCGGCTACCGGGTATCGATCGTGATCGCACATGCGGCATCCGCGTTGGGACTGCTCGGTCTGGTCGTACTGCCGAATCTTTTACCGGATGCGTATACAGGAATTTTGCTGTCCGTTATGATCTATGCGATCGGCGGCGGTCTGATCGAAGTGCTGATCAGCCCGATTATGGAGAGTTGCCCGACAGACAACAAAGAAAAAGCGATGAGCCTGTTACATTCGTTTTATTGTTGGGGACATGTGGCAGTCGTACTGATTTCCACCTGCTTCTTTAAAATTTTCGGGATTGAAAACTGGAAGATCCTTGCGTGTGTCTGGGCAATCATCCCGATCGTGAACGGACTGATTTTTGTAAAAGCACCGATTGCTCCTCTGGTAGAAGAAGGAGAAAACGGAATGACAATCCTTGATCTGTGCAAGGAAAAAATGTTCTGGATCCTGATGCTGATGATGATCTGCGCCGGAGCCAGTGAACAGGCGGTCAGCCAGTGGGCATCCACCTTTGCGGAAAAAGGTCTGGGTGTCAGCAAGGCGATCGGCGATCTGGCAGGTCCTATGGCGTTCGCCATCCTGATGGGAAGCGCCAGAGCATTTTATGGAAAATTCGGTGATAAGATCGATCTGGATAAATTCATGGTAGGCAGCGGGTTACTCTGTATCGGCTCCTACCTGCTGATTTCCCTGTCCCCGCTTCCGCAGCTGTCCCTGTTGGGATGTGCGATCTGCGGTCTGTCCGTAGGAATCATGTGGCCGGGAAGCTTCAGCAAGGCATCTGCCGTCATGCGAAACGGCGGAACCGCTATGTTTGCATTGTTAGCCCTCGGCGGTGACCTCGGCTGCTCCGGCGGTCCGACACTGGTTGGCTATGTATCCAGCATGTTCTCCGAAGATCTGAAAAAAGGAATCTTCGCAGCGATTGTATTTCCGGTGTTACTGATCGTGGGAACGGTGCTGTCCGGGAAGAAACGGGCGGTGAAATAAAAAATTTGATGAGAAAATAAGGAAGAGATACATGAAAGAATATCAAAACATCAGCCACGGATTCGGGCCGGTGTATAACAGCGAGTCACGGATACTGATCCTGGGAAGTTTTCCTTCTGTGAAATCGAGGGAGCAGGCATTTTTTTACGGACATCCGCGGAATCGGTTCTGGAAGGTGCTGGCGGCAGTGCTGAAAGAGGAGGAGCCACAGACGGTGGAAGAGAAAAAGGCGATGCTTTTCCGGCGCGGTGTTGCCGTGTATGATGTGATCGAACAGTGTAGTATCATAGGGTCGAGTGACAGCAGTATCAAAGATGTGGTTCCGGCGGATCTGGGGAAAATCGTGGGAGAATCGCAGATTCAGAAGGTGTACACAAACGGAAAAACAGCCGGAAAGCTTTATAAAAAATATCAGGACAAAGAGATGAACCTTCCGATGGAAGAACTGCCGTCCACAAGCCCTGCCAATGCGGCGTACTCTCTGGAGAAACTGACGGAGATCTGGAGCCGTGCGATCACGGAAGTCTGAGAAAATGAATTAAAACATGTTCCGCCAATCATGCATGAGGGATTCAGGAAAACAGAAAAATTCGCATAAAAGTCTTTTCAAAAAGGCATACTATATCTGAATGCAACACAAAAAAGGAGGCAGTCAGAAATGATGGAACAGGAAGAGACGATCCGGCTGTTACAGGAGTGTGATGCCGGTGTACAGATGGGAATTACCTCGATTCAGGAGGTGCTTCCGTATGTGAAAGAAGGGAAATTCCGACAGTTGTTACTTGCATGCAGGGATAAACACGAAAAACTGCAGGAGGAAATCCAGCGGGAACTGGAAGCCAGCCGGGAAGAGGGGAAAGAGCCGAACCTGATGGCAAAGGGCATGTCCTGGATGAAGACCAAGGGAAAACTGGCGATGGATGAGTCCGACGCAACGATCGCGGATCTGATGACGGATGGGTGCAATATGGGAATCAAATCGTTGCACCGCTATCTGAACCAGTATGCAAAAGCAGAAGAAAAAGTAAAAGATATTGCAAAAAGGCTGATTAATATAGAAGAAAAACTTACGGTGGATATCCGGTCGTATCTGTAAAAAAAGACGATGTTTCATAACTTCTGAAAAGAGTATGAGACATCGTCTTTTTACTTAAGGGAAAGGACATAGCTGTAAATTTAAAATATTCCGTACGGCGTATATTATAGTGTTAAAAAAATAACGAAAATGTCGGAATTGACATAAAGGTACGCACAAGTATGTCAATAGAGAAAATAGTTGGAAAATTGCTGAAATTTACACAAAAAAAACAAGGCATTTTTGACGGGATGATAAAAATCACGTCGGAAAACAATCAAACGTTGTAATCAGACCGTCAACATGGCATAATAAGAAAGGAAATGTTAAGAAAAAGAAAATAATAGGTAAAGCAAAAGTAAAAAGTAACCAAATGTAGAATGTGTCCGTCCCGGAAACAGACCGGGATGTCAGACAACAGAGGAGAAAAATATGGCAATATTTTCAATGATTTTGTCTTTGCTATGCGGAGTAGCATTATTTTTGTTTGGAATGTCTTTGATGGGCGATGGTCTGAAGATGGTAGCCGGTAACAAACTGGAAGCCTTCTTATATCGAATGACAAATACTCCGTTGAAAGGAGTAGCTCTTGGTACGGGTGTTACCAGTGTGATTCAGTCGTCATCCGCCACGACCGTCATGGTCATCGGTTTTGTAAACTCCGGTATGATGAAGCTGAAACAGGCGATCGGTATCATCATGGGTGCCAATATCGGAACCAGTATTACCGGCTGGATCCTGTGTCTTTCCTACATCGGAGGAAGTGGCGGAGGAATCGCAAGTATCTTTTCCACTGCGACCATTTCTGCCGTTGTAGCTGTAGTTGGTATCGTTTTCCGTATGTTCTGCAAACGTTCCGTACATAAGAATATCGGAAATATCATGCTTGGTTTTGCCATCCTGATGACAGGTATGCAGATGATGAGTGGAGCGGTTTCCCCGCTGCGTGAAAATCCTACCTTTATCAAGATGCTAACGATGTTTTCCAACCCGCTGGCAGGTATCCTGGTAGGTATCCTGTTCACAGCAGTTTTGCAGAGTGCGTCTGCCACCGTTGGTGTGCTGCAGGCACTTTCCGTTACCGGTCTCTTAACATTTGCAAGTGCCTTCCCTATCGTACTGGGAATCGGTGTTGGTGCAGCCTGTCCGGTTCTGATTTCTGCGATCGGCGCTAATAAAAACGGAAAAAGAACCGCACTGGTTTATCTGTTGAATGACCTGTTCGGTCTGCTCATGTGGTCGATCATCTTCTATACGGTCAACGCGTTTGTGCACTTTACCTTTATGGATATGGTGATGACGCCGGTATCTATCGCACTGTTAAATACCGTCTTCCGTGTGGCAACCGTAGTGGTACTGTTCCCGTTCATTCCGAAGATCGAGAAATTGGTATGTATCCTGGTCAAAGACAGTGCGGAAGAACTGGAAGACGAAGCAGATTTTGACCTATTAGAGGAACGTCTGCTGAACTATCCGGCACTGGCAATCGCACAGTGTCACCGTGCGATGAACGGTATGGCGAAGAAACTTCGCAAGAATGTAAACAGAGCCATGAATCTGCTGAACGAGTATCAGCAGGACAAGTTCGATAAAGTACAGAGAAAAGAAGACCTGATCGACAAATACGAGAGCCGTCTGGGCGAGTATCTGATCCAGCTGACCAAACGTGAGATGAACACGGCACAGACCCGTCAGGTATCCCTGTATCTGCATACGATCGGTGACTTTGAGCGTATCGGTGACCACGCATCTTATATCGCACATATGTCGAACGAGATGCATGACAATCACACGGACTTTTCACCGGCAGCCTGGAATGAGCTGAATATCGTGATGGAAGCAGTACGCGAAGAAATCAACATTACCTGCAACGCTTTTCTGAATGATGATAAAGAGGCAGCACAGAGGGTGGCTCCTCTCGGTGTGGTCATCACACATCTGTGTGACGAGCTGAAGATGCATCATGTGGAACGACTGAGCAATGGCAATTGCGGGCTGGAAGAGGGAACTGTATTTAACGACATCCTGAATAGCTTTGGACGAATTGCATCCCATTGTGCAAGTGCCATGGTAGCCCTGATGAAGAGTGGCGAACAAGATCCGGATATGCATATCCGCGACAGTAAGATCTATCCGACGGACAGTTTCGAATATTACACATACTTCAGCGAGTACAAAAAGAAATATGATATCACTGACAAAAGTGAAGAGCACGTGCTGAGCATGGAGCCGGAAGAAATAGAATAAAAAATATAAATTCAGAAAGCTTCCCGGGATTTTCCCGGGAAGCTTTTTTACTCTACAGGAAATTACTTTCCTGTAAAGTAAAAAACGCTCCGCGAGGATGCGCAGTGTGTTTCTCATAGTTTACATGAAATTATTTTTATGGAATCCTTTGTTGCTGTTCATTGATGATATTCTGCAAGGCGTGTTGCTGAGAACGGAGTGGACAGTAACCAGTAACAATCTTTTTGCACAGATGAATAATATAGTAGTGCGGAAAGAAGGGTTCTGTTATAATAAAAACAGAAGAAACCGGTGATGGCATTTTGGCTTGTATGTCTCGGGATTTTGACATATTCATGTCAAAACACCTCGCGGGACAGTGGCTACTGAATAGTTACTATAAATCAATACTTACAAAAGAAAGCAGACAGGAAGGGGGAAATGTATGGGTCTGGCAATTGGGTTACTTTTGGGAGCAATACTTCTGTTTTGGCTGGGAACCCGGCATCGGAAAAAGGTTTATGCCGAGTATGAGGATGACAGCCAAAAGTACACAGCCACCACAACTATGACGCTGATCAAACAGACGAAATCAGAAACCCAGCGATGGGAAGACAAGGGTGACGGCAATCAGGAACTGGTCACGGATATTTGTTATCTGCCGACCTATGAGTACACAGTAAACGGAGAGGTCTATCACTATACGAGCCGTTATGGATCTGACACCGTGCAAAAGCCCGGCATGCAGCGTACCGGCTATTATGAACCGTCCAATCCCAAAAATATCACAGAATATCAGCCGCAAAAACCGGTACTTGGGGGTGTCCTCTTTTTTATCCCGGGAGTGGTATTGCTGATTTTCGGAGTTGTTGTGCTTCGGAATTCGTTATGGTGATGATATTTACACCTTTCCGTATTTTGTGCTTGCTTATTTAAACGAAAAAAGCCCGGAGCCAAGTGCCCGGGCTTTTTGTATAATTCATTGCTTCTGCGAGAGGCTGCAGATCCATTTGCGGTTATAGACAAGATGGAGATACATGGCATCCTGTGCGCGGAGCGGATCGCGGCAGGCAATCGCATCGGCAATTTCACGGTGGCTTTCTATGGTTTCCCTGCGAAGGATTCCCCTGGTTGTCTCCACAAACAGAGGAATGGAACTGTTGATCACAGGTATCAGCCTTGGTACAACAACGTTTTTGCTGCTTAAAGCGATAGCTGTGTGAAAATCAATATCTTTTTGTGTGTGATCTTCATGATTTTTTAAGAGCGTTTCTACTTCATCGCAGAGTGCAGTGATTTTTTTGATGTCTTTTTCATCTGCGCGTGTGGCGGCCATGGCAGCAATCGAAGGTTCGAGCAGAAAACGAACCTCCAGAAGATCCTGAACCAGCTTCTGTTTATTGTCAATGAAAATAAATCCAAGGGGATCTTCTACCATACCAGGAGACGCGGCGATATAGGTTCCGGATCCTTGGCGGACGGTGACAATGTTTCGGGAGGCCAGAAGCTTCATGGCTTCCCGGAGAGAACTTCTTCCCACATCTAGGCGCTGCGAGAGAATGGTTTCATTGGGGAGTTTGTCTCCCGGCTTCAAATTTTCCTCTAAAATAAGCGCGATGATGTCATCTGATATTTTTTGCGGAAGACCTTTTTCTTCCTGTGATAAAGTCATCATATGATTTGCTCCGTTTCTTAGCTGTTCCGTTATTACTTCTTATCATAATATCTTTATAGATCGAAGTCAAAGTATCAAAACACACAAAAACAAAAATGTTTTTTTAGATAAAATTCCAATATTGATTTTTAAATAAGATAATTATACGATAAATACATCGGATGAATTCAAGGCTGAACAACAAAAGATATTCGTGTAACACAAGAAAATCGCAGGAAATGATGGTGTGTGATGTGAAAAAACATCAGATGAATTAGGAGAAGACAGAAGAATGGAAGGAGCAACGTTTGCGGCGGATCCAATGCGGCTGATGATTGCAACTGCCGGAAAATCAGCCGCAAAAGAAAGTGTAGAAAGATTCAGAAAGTACATAAAAGGTACAGGGAGGAAAAGATAATGCAGTTAAAAAGTCAGAAAATGAGAAAACTTGCGCCGGAGCTGGATCCGCTGCGCATCGGAACCGGATGGACGAAAGAAGATCTGGGAAAGGTTCAGGTCATAGTGGAAAGCACGTATGGTGACAGTCATCCGGGCAGCGGCCACCTGAATATCCTGGAGGAAGAGGTACGGAAAGGAATTGCAGAGGAAGGCGGATTTGGTGCACGCTATCACTGCACCGATATATGTGACGGCGAAAGCCAGGGAACAGACGGAATCAATTACAGCCTGGCCAGCCGTGAAATGATTGCAAATATGATCGAGATTCATGCAAATGCGACTCCGTTTGATGCCGGTGTCTATCTTTCTAGCTGCGACAAAGGAGTGCCGGGAAATCTGATCGGACTTGCCAGAGTCGATATTCCGTCCGTGTTTGTTCCGGGTGGAACCATGAATGCGGGTCCGGAAATGCTGACTCTGGAGCAGCTCGGAATGTACAGTGCAAAGTTTGAGCGCGGCGAGATTGATGAGGAAAAACTTGACTGGGCGAAATGCAATGCCTGCCCGAGCTGCGGTGCATGTTCTTTTATCGGAACAGCTTCTACGATGCAGATCATGGCAGAGGCGCTAGGTCTTGCACTTCCGGGAACAGCACTGATGCCGGCAACCAGCCCGGATCTCCTTGCATTTGCAAGAGAGGCTGGAAGACAGGCGGTAAGACTGGCAAAGATGGAACATATGCGTCCTTCAGATATTGTGACGATGGAAAGCTTTGAAAATGCAATTCTCGTACATGCGGCAATTTCAGGAAGCACCAACTGCCTGCTTCATCTTCCGGCAATTGCACATGAATTTGGTATTGAGATTACCGGAGATACCTTTGACAGATTGCACAGAAATGCCAGATATCTTCTGGATGTACGTCCTGCAGGACGCTGGCCGGCAGAGTGCTTCTACTATGCAGGCGGTGTACCGGCTATCATGGAAGAAATCAAGGAACACCTCCATCTGGATGTAATGACTGTTACAGGAAAGACATTAGGAGAAAATCTGGAAGAGCTGAAGTGGAACGGATTCTATGAGAAATGTGAAAAATGGCTTCAGGAATTCAATAGACGGTATCAGACAAACCTCACAAAAGAAGATATTATCCGTCCGTATGAGAAGGCGATCGGAACCGATGGAAGTATTGCCATTCTCCGTGGAAATCTTGCACCGGAAGGAGCCGTGATCAAGCATACGGCATGTCCGAAAGAGATGTTTAAAGCTGTGCTCCGTGCCAGACCGTTCGACAGCGAAGAAGAATGCTTGGATGCTGTCCTGAAGCATAAAGTTCAGAAGGGAGACGCCGTTTTCATCCGCTATGAGGGACCAAAAGGAAGCGGAATGCCGGAGATGTTCTATACATCAGAGGCAATCAGCAGTGATAAAGAGCTTGGAAAGAGTATTGCGCTGATTACAGACGGCCGTTTTTCCGGCGCATCCACAGGTCCGGTTATCGGTCATTGCAGTCCTGAGGCGGTTGACGGCGGTCCGATCGCACTTGTAGAAGAAGGTGATCTGATTGAAATTGATGTTATGGAAAGAAAACTGAATATCATCGGAGTTGCAGGAGAGCGTAAGTCGATGGAGGAAATTGACCAGATCCTTGCCGAAAGACGGAAAAACTGGAAACCGGTAGAAGCAAAATATAAAAAAGGTGTGCTGAGACTTTTCAGTCAGCATGCAGCAAGTCCGATGAAGGGGGCTTACCTGGAGTATTGATGACGAAACAGAGATTTCTGTACACTGTGTCTTCCGTATATCGATGTCCTGTTTGGAATCGAACCCTATCATCTCCGGGAAAACGAAAAGAATCACGAAGAAGGCGATGTAAATAAAAGTAGTGTCTTTAAGTTGAATGGAGATACCCCTCAGGGTTTGAAGCCCTGAGGGATATTTTTATGTAAAAGTATAATAAGCGCAAAGAATAGACTATATATCATAAATGATATGCTTATAGAACAAATTTAACAAGGTCTATGATAGCATAGAAATTATGCATATCACAGTTATAGAACATACCATCAGTCAAATCTATTGTGTTTACAAGGATATGAAGCTGTATCTGTGAGTCGGATTGCAGGGACTCTTGGAATAACTAAGGGAGCGCTATACAGACATTATGAAAATGAACCGTAAACGAAGGTATAGCATAATGCAACGATTTTTAACAAGATTCAGCAGAAAATGTTAATGGGAGTTTTGGTCGTAAGACCACATTTTTTATGGTAAAATATGTTAAAAATAATTGCAAAAGTGGGAAAAAGTATGGATAACACAAGAAGAATATATCTGGATAATATTCGCTGGATTACGGTTTGTATTGTTGTTATTTATCATGTGATTTATATGTACAATGGCGTCCAGCCGTTTGGAGTAATCGGTCCGTTTAAAGAAGAACAGTTGCAGGATGCTTTCCAATATCTCGTATATCCATGGATGATGGCATTGTTATTTACGGTGTCTGGTATGACAGTCAGATATTACCTGGAAAAGCATAATTTAAAAGAATGTATTCGAGATAAAACACGCAAGCTGTTGGTTCCTTCCACCATTGGACTTTTTGTATTTCAATGGATACTGGGATATTATAATATGAAAATCAGCGGTGCTTTTGAAAGTTTTGAATCAGTTCCGGGAATAGTTCGGTATGTGGTCATGGCTATATCAGGAATCGGTGTTCTGTGGTATATACAAGTGCTATGGATTTTTTCGATGCTTCTGTTACTAGTGAGAAAATTTGAAAGGGATCGTATCTGGAAAAGAGGAGAAAAAACACCAGTCTAGTTGCTGATTTTGTTAACTGTCTGTGTATATGGATTCGCACAAGTTCTTAATACGCCGATAGTAACTGTGTACCGGTTTGGAATTTACGGGTTCTGTTTTTTTACAGGTTATTTCATTTTTTCGCATGATGAGGTTGTTAAGTGCTTAAGTAAATGGTGGGCGATTTTTCTGATCGCAGCCGGTGCAACAGGAATATTCTACACAATATATTATTTTGGCGAAAATTATGCGGTAGAGCCTGTGCTTAATAATTTGCCTGCCTGTATTTATTGTTGGTTTTCAATTCTTGCAATTTTGGCATTTATGAAAAAATATGGAAACTTGGAAAACAAAGTATCAAGATGGATGTCAAAAAAATCCTGGGGAATTTATGTTTTTCATTATCTTCCATTAGCTTGTGTAGCTTATTATCTGAGGTGTTTTGCTTCAGAACTTCCGGCAGGGATTGTATATATAGTCGTGGGAATCAGTGCATTTGCAGGTGCATTGCTTTTATACGAAATCATCAGCAGGATACCGATTATCCGCTGGTGTGTATTGGGTCTGAAAAAGGAGGGAAAACATGTTTAAAGACAACCTTGTATCCGCACGTAAAATGCATGGCTT
>OLNW01001470.1_pt1 | contig 23014 bp, 19 predicted proteins | sample 1672121 | NCBI WGS metagenome assembly OLNW01 (sample SAMEA3136648, study PRJEB25190) | human gut metagenome
GGATTTGCCTGCTCCTTGGTGCTCTCGGTATTGCAAATATGTGGATGGCAATTTTTGCAGATGTGGGAGTTATGGTACTTGCAATACTCAATGCGATGCGTACACTTTTTGTGAAGAAGTTATAAAAAGAAAAGGATGAATGGTAAATGTGAGATACATTATCATTCATCCTTTTTCTAATGACTTAATCAGTAAAATCTTATACAGCTTTCAGGAACTGTACGCTGTAAGCCGGCATTGTCAGCTGTCCGTTTAAAGTTACAGTTTCTGCTTCGTCTGTATTTACAAGCAGTTCTGTGAAAGTGCCCTGCAGTTCTCCATTTCCGGCAGTAAACTCAGAATCACCGGCGTTGATCGCAACGAGAACACGTTCATTATCAGTGCGGCGTTCAAAGATCAGCTGATGATTTGTAATGACAACATTTCGGTAAGAACCATTGCAAAGAGCATCGCTGTTTCTGCGAACTTCAATCAATTCTTTGATGAAATCAGTCAGTTCATTCGGCTTCGGCTCTTCGAAGCATGGACGAAGTGCATAGTCATTATCAGGTGCTTTCACACCTTCCTCGCCCCATTCACTTCCATAATAGATACACGGAATACCCGGCATACCAAAGAGAAGACCGTAAGCAAGCGGAAGATGATTCTTGTTCGTCAAGATACTTGCGATACGTGTGACATCATGATTATCTACGAATGTCATCAAATGCTTTCCACGATAAATACACCACTGCTCTGGCCCGAACTGGCGATTCAGAGAATGTGCGATCTCAAACAGATTCATGCAGTTGAAGCTTGAAAAAATTCCTTTGTAGCATTCATAGTTTGTACAGCTGTGAAGCATCTCGTCGTTTACAATTAGATTGTAGTCGCCGAAGAGAACCTCACCAATCAGTGCAAATCCCGGTTTCAGTTCCTCGCAGAAGCTGCGCAGACGGCGCATGAAATTATGATCCAGGCAATAAGCTACATCCAGACGTAGTCCGTCTATGCCGAACTCTTCAATCCACATCTTGACACAGTCAAGCAGATAGTCGACAACTGCAGGATTCTGCAGATTTAATTTAACAAGTTCAAAATGACCTTCCCATCCTTCATACCAGAAACCATCGTTATACGCACTGTTTCCGTCGAAGCTGATATGGAACCAGTCTTTATACGGAGAGTCCCATTTCTTCTCCTGCACATCCTTGAATGCCCAGAAGCCACGTCCAACATGATTGAATACTCCGTCCAGCATGATCTTTACATTGTTATCATGCAGCTTTTCACAGACTTCTTTAAAGTCTTCGTTCGTTCCAAGACGACAGTCGATCTTGCGGAAATCTCTTGTGTCATACCCATGGTTGTCTGATTCGAAAATCGGATTCAAGATGATTGAACCGATTCCAAGATCACCAAGATATTCTGCCCATTCACCAATTTTAAGAATCCGGTGTTCTGTTACTCCGTCATTATGTACCGGAGCACCGCAGAATCCGATCGGGTAGATTTGATAAAAAGTTTCATTGTAAGCCCACATAGTTGTTACCCACTTTCTTGATTCGGATTTTTATCGGATTTCGATAAAGAGTCAGAGATATAAAAATCTCTTAAAACCTATTTCTAATTATAACATAAGTTGAGCGTTTTGGTGAAAAAGTTTAAAGAGATAGAATTGCATTTACGAGAAATACAACGTATACTAAAATTATCGAAATAACAGGAAGATACTGGACGGATGATACAGAAATATGGAAGATTCAAAGGAGGATATCATGGGAGAAGAGATATACCAGAAAGCACTGGAGTATGCGAAGAAGAAGCATGAAGGACAGTTTCGGATAGGTGGAGCTCCTTTTATTGTACATCCGATTGCAGTTGCAGAGATTCTTCGACAGGATGGTAAGCAGGTTGAATATCGGGTTGCGGCAGTATTTCATGATCTTTTAGAGGATACAGATGCTTCAGAACAGGAGATTGTAGAAATCGGGGGAGAAGATGTCTTAAAAGCAGTGAAGCTGGTGACGAAGAAAAAAGAATATTGTATGGAGACATATATTGCAGGGATTAAGAAAAATTCTATGGCATATGCAGTGAAAGGGGCAGATCGTCTTCATAATCTGCAGAGCGCATTCTGTGCAAATGAGAAGTTTCGCAAGAAATACATCCGCGAGACGCTTGACTGGTATATGAAATTCAGACCGGAGATCCCGGAAGTTGTAGCAGAACTGATTGAAAGTTTGAATGATTGTGAAGAAAAGCAACAATTTCGTGAGGAAGTAAAAGTATTTTAAATAGATCAAAAAGATTAAGATTTTTTTAGAATAAAGGGCTTATGTTGCGAAATGAAGGTTGAAATGGTATATTAAAGTAGTATTCATGGGCTGTCAAGCGTAGAAATTGCGTTTGACAGTGCCATTAGAAAGCGACAGATAGAAACATAGAGAATGATTTACAGGGAAGGAAACTAAAGAATATGAGTCAGCAGGACAAAAGATCTCGGCGCAGGAGACCTTCTGATGAAAGAAATGATGTGCGAAGAAAGAAAAGACATTCCAATAGAAAAAATACATCTGACAGACATCGCCGAAGGAGAAAGGTGAAAAAGAGAGAGAATAAACTCAGCAGAACAATCGGATTAGTTCTGGCAATCGTTCAGCTTGTTGCGACAGGGATTTTTATGGCAGGTATATTTAAATTGAATATGCTTCCGACAAAGTATGTTGTTGTAGCAACTGTAGCATTGGTGCTGTTTTTGGGAATTATTCTGGCAAGCCAGTTCTTTTCCAAGAAAAATGCGATTACAGGAAAAGTTATCAGCGTATTGATTACCGTATTGTTGATTTTTAGTTCGTATTATCTGTTCAAGGTAAGTGGAACGGTTTCCAAAATCTCTGGTGGAGAGTATAAACTAGATAAAGTAGTTGTATCTGTTATGGCAGATGATTCAGCAGAGGCAATCAAAGATGCAAAAAATTACACATTTGGTGTACAATATAAGATGAATGGAGATCAGATTAAACAGACTGTTCAGGCAATTAATGAAGAACTCGGAACGGAAATTAAGACAGAAGAGTATGATACATTGGCAGAACAGGCCGAGGCTCTTCATGATGGAAAAGTAGATGCGATTATTTATAATCAGGGATTTACAGGAGTTCTTGAAGAAGCATTTGAAGGGTATGAAGATAATACAAAAGTGATTTATTCCCATGACATTAAGACGGAGATAGAAGATACCTCATCTGATGTTGAAGTGAAAAATGATACTTTCAGTGTATACATCAGTGGTATTGATGTTTATGGAGCAATTGAGACAAACAGCCGAAGTGATGTAAATATCATAGCAGAAGTAAATCCAACAACACACCAGATTTTGCTTGTGACCACACCGCGTGATTATTATGTCGAAATTCCTGAGGTTTCAGGTGGACAGAAAGATAAACTGACACATGCAGGAATCTATGGCGTGGATAAGTCTATGAAGACATTAGAGAAGTTATATGATACGAATCTTGATTTCTACGCGCGAGTAAACTTTACCTCCCTGATTACAATGGTAGATGCACTTGGTGGAGTAGATGTAGAATCTGAGTATGCCTTTACAACAAGTGAAGATTCAGGACTTGTGATGGATGTTGTACAGGGAACCAACCACTTTAACGGAAAACAGGCGTTAGCATTTTCGAGAGAGCGTCAGAATGTGCCGGGAGGAGATAATCAGCGCGGTAAGGATCAGCAGGCGGTAATTACAGCAATGATTAAGAAGATGGTATCTCCGGCAATTTTAACAGGAGCAAATGGAATCTTGAACAGTGTAAGCGGAAATGTTGAAACGAATATGTCTGAAGCACAGATTCAGGAATTAATCAAAACTCAGCTTTCTGAGAACCCGCAATGGACAATTACATCAATGGCAGCAGAGGGAACAGGAGACACTCAGTATTGTTATTCTTATTCCGGTAAGCCTTTATATGTAATGCAGCCAAATCAGGAGTCTGTAGACGCGATCAAAGAAGCTATGGATAAAGTGGAGAACGGAGAAACTCTGGAAGGCGGAACAACAACAGAGTAATAGACAACGAGAGAAACCCGCAGGCAGAAATTTGTCTGCGGGAATCGTGATGTTATAGAGAAAAGATGATTAAGGATAATGATATGAGTAAGACACGCCCATTATTTACAGTTGTAATGCCGGCATATGGAGTAGAAAAATATCTTGCCAAAGCGGTAGAGAGTATAGAATCCCAGACATTTCAAGAATGGGAATTAATTATCGTAGAGGATGGATCTCCGGATAAAACAGGAAGTCTGGCTGAGAAATTAAAAGAGAAGGATGCAAGAATCCGGGTGATACATCATGAACAGAATAAAGGGCTCAGTGAAGCAAGAAATACAGGGATTCAACATGCAGCCGGAAGATATATCTGGTTTATGGATCCGGATGATACAGTAGACATGGACCTTTTACAACAAGTGGCAGATTCTTTAGAAAAAAACAGAGCAAAACTTGTTGTCTTTGGACATCTTGAAGAATATTACAATGAAGATGGAAGCTTTGCTTATGCCCATGAGATCCGGCCAGAAGAAAAATATTTTACGGATATTGAAGAAATCCATAATTATATGATCCGATTGGAACAGGAGACGATTTATGGTTATGCGTGGAATAAAGTGTATGATCTGGACTATATTAAAGAAAATAAATTTTGCTATGAAACGGTCAGATTGATTGAGGATATTGTATTTAATATTAATTATTGTAATGATATTGATTCAATGAATTTATTGAATATTGCACCGTATCATTATGCGAAAAGAATGACAGGAAGTCTGACAACTAAGTTTGTACCGGATTATTATCCGCTTCACAGAAGACGTATTGAAATGTTACTGAATCAGCAGAGGTATTGGAGAGTAGATACGCCTCAACACTGCGCTATTCTTGGAGGACTGTATGGAAGATATATTCTTTCAGCCTTAGAAAGAAATTGCAATCATCAGTCAGGAATGAACTCAAAAGACCGAAAGCAATTTTGCAGGGAAGTATTCCGGGATCCGCTGTTTCAGCAGCTTCTTCCAAAAGCAGAAGCGAAAGACAGTAAGGCACTTAAGATTACTTTAAAATGTTTGAACACACATTCCACATTTTTATGTACAGGACTTGGAAGAATGGTTCATATTGTGCGAACAGGAATGCCTGTGATTTATTCAAAGACGAAGTCGGAGAGATAGATCATAGAAAGAAATATTAAGCGGGAGAAAAATAATGTATAAAGTAGCAGTTATTACAATGGGAATTTGTCTGGATGATGAAAAAGGGTATACAAGATTTCGCTCTGTCTGTGAATTTCTCGCAGATGCTGGTTATCAGGTTGATCTGATTACAACAACCTTCCAACATTGGGAAAAAGCACAGCGTGATCTGGAAAAAATTAAAAATGAAAAATACAAATTTGGAGTCAAGTTCATTTATGAGCCGGGATATAAGAAAAATATTGATCTACGTAGAATCTATAGTCATAGAATTGCAGCAAAGAACCTGACGAATCTTCTTGAGAAAGAGGGAGACTATGATCTCTTATATGCTGAGATTCCACCGAATGATGTAGCACTGGCGGCAGCAGAATATGCAAAGAATAAAGGAATTCCGTTTGTTGCAGATGTGAATGATCTCTGGCCGGAAGCAATGAGGATGATAATAGATATTCCGGTGATAAGTGATATTATTTTTTATTCCCTGCTTCGAGATGCAGAGAAAGTTTACAGACTTGCAAGTGGAGTGATCGGTACATCGGATGAATACCGTGACCGCCCGTTTAAAAGACGGAACAGAGATATTCCGAGAGAAACAGTTTATGTGGGAAATGAACTGACGGTGTTCGATGCGGGAGCAGCACAGCGGACAGCTGAGATTGTAAAAGATAAAGAAGAATTCTGGGTATCGTACGCAGGAACGATCGGAACGAGTTATGATATCCGTACGATGGTTTTGGCAGGTGAAGAACTTGCAAAACGCGGTATGCCACAGATTAAGATAAAAATTCTTGGTGGTGGACCAATGAAAGAAGAATTGGAAGAACTTGCAAATTCAAGAAAGATATCAAATGTAGAATTTGTTGGATATGCACCTTATGATCTGATGGCAGCATATCTTAAGAAATCAGATATTCTGGTGAACTCTTTTGTTAAGAAGGCTCCGCAGAGCATTGTCACGAAGATTGGAGATTATCTGGCAGCAGGAAAACCAATGATCAATACCTGTATGAGTCCGGAATTCCGTGCGAAGGTGAAAAACGATGGCTTTGGTGTGAATATTATTCCGGAAGATGTGAATATTCTTGCGGATATGATTGAGAAGCTTTATAAAAATGAAGAAGCAAGAGTAAAAATGGGTGAAAAGGCACGCAAAATTGCGGAAGAGCAGTTTGATAGACCAAAGTCTTACCGAAAAATAGAAGAATTAATTCGAGGATTGATTGAGAAAAATCAGAACAGGAACTAGCGAGACACATACTAATGAGATAGACACGAAGTGCAAAGGGGATCTAATGGAAAAATTAAAACAGAACTATGAAGAAATATTAGAACTTGTATTTAAGATCAGTTATCTATGTCTGGCATTTGCAACATTTAATTCTATAATTTATATATCACCAATACAGCCAATCCTTGTGAAATTGACATTAGTGTTAGGATTATTTGTGATTTTGGTCCGTATTATAAACTGGAAGAAATATAGAAAAATGCCATGTCTGATATTGATGATATTCTTTTGTCTGAGTTTTCTGCTTAGTACATTTATGAATAGACAGTATGGCATGACAGATAATCTGAAATGGATTCTCTGGACAGGAATTCAGTTTTTTGCATTATACGTATGTGATCTGGATCGTGACACGGAGAAGTACAGAAAAGAATTTAATATTCTTTCACACTTGATGATTATTGTAACGTCTGTATCTGCTGTAACAAGTCTTGTTATGATGGTTCAATCTTATTCGGAATATCTTACAACACCGGAGGGGGAATTCATTGTTACCGGGTATACCTGGGATAGATTATGGGGCGTATATACAGACCCTAATTATGGAGCGGTTTTTAGTGTGATAGGTTTTATCCTGGCTGTTCTATTCATATTTCAGCAGAAAGGAATAAAGAAACTTTTTTATGTAATTGCGGCATTACTTAATTTGGGATATGTAACCTATTCAGATTCAAGAACCGGTGAGATCGCTTTTGTTTTGTGCGGAGGCTTTCTTTTATATTTTTGCCTGATTCATAGGAAGAGTGAAAACAAGAAGTATAGATATGTTAAAAATCTTTTGATCGTATTGTGTATTATGATTGTGTCAGTTGGAGGAATGCAGGTATTAAAGACAGAAAATACCAGGTATCAGACTGAAATGGCAAAGAAAACTGCACAGAAGACTACACAAGATCAAACTACAAAACCTCAGACTACAATTTCTACGAAAACGAAGAAAGAAAACAAGATTCAGACAGCAAGACATGAGAATATTGAAAAAGATGCTACCAATGGAAGAATCTCGTTATGGAAAAGTGCAGTAGAAGTCTGGCAGACAAGTCCTATATACGGAGCTGGGTATTCCACATTTATTTCATATGCAAAAGAACATGTGCCGGAGACATATGCTGTAAATAATGAAGTGGGTGATTATACGAGTATACACAATGCATTTTTTAATACTTTGGCATTTCAGGGAATCCTTGGATTTGTTCTTTTCCTTTTGATCACATTTAGAATTATACAATATGTTTTAGTTCCGGTCTTTAAGAAACCGGACAGTGATAGTTTGTATCTTATCGCAATTCTTGCTGTGGCAGGAACAGTACTTATAAGTATGTTGCTTTTATTAGACGGAATCTATACGAATTCCCCAAGTGCTTTTGCTTTATGGGTGTTCAGTGGCTATCTGGTACAATATTCATATCAGGTTCGTAGAGAGGAAAAGGGATGAAAAAACTTCTGGTAGGATTTATCATGGATGGAAAATCAGGAGGAATTGATAAATATCTTTTGAATTTCCTGACAAAAGTGTCAAATGAAGAGGTGAGGATCGATTTTCTCACGAACGAAATTGACGTAGAGTTACAGACAGAATTAAAAAAATTCCATTCAAATTTATATGCCATTGCCAATTTGAAACATCCGGTGTCTCAATATCGGCAAGTATGTAGAATTATGAAAGAGGGGCAGTATGATGCCGTTTATCTGAATATCTCAACAGCTATTGACTGTATTGCGGCAATTGCCGCAAAGCATTCGGGGGTGGAGAGAAGAATGATTCACAGTCATTCCAGTGGAAATGACTGTGAAAGTGCTTTAAAGAGAAATCTATTTAACGGGATTCATAAGTTCTGCCGCTTGTTTTTATATCGATACGGAACAGAATTTTATGGATGTTCTGTGAAAGCCGGCGAATGGTTATTTCCAAAAAAAATAGTGAATTCATCAAAATTCTGTGTAATTCATAATGCTGTGGATAGAGAAAAATATAAGTACAGTGTGCAGAAAAGAGAAGAAATCCGAGGGAGTATGGGGATAACTGACCAATTTGTAATCGGTCATGTGGGAAACTTCTGCTATCAGAAGAATCATTATTTTCTTCTAGATGTATTTGAAGAAGTTCATAAAAAAGATCCCAACACAGTTCTGCTTCTTGCAGGAGACGGAGTCAGATTTGAAAAAGTCAGACAAATAGTTGCTGAAAAGAATCTGGAAGATGTTGTAAAACTTCTTGGAAGACGAAGTGATACGGACTATCTGTATCAGGGAATGGACGCATTTTTACTACCTTCTAATTTTGAAGGACTTCCAATTGCAGGAATCGAGGCACAGTCAGCAGGTTTACCGTGTTTTATGAGTGATGAGATAACAAAAGAATCTAAAATAACGGAAGCATGTTATTTTATTCCTCTAAAATCAGGCGCAAAATACTGGGCTGAGGAAATTTTAGACAACAGAATAGAAAGACAATCGGCAGAATTCCTTGATAATGCAGAACAGTATGATCTTGCAAATCAGGATCAGGAATTGAAGAGTTTGATTCGCTAAACTATAATTAGAAAAAGTGAACTGATCATTTTACTATATCATAATAGGAGCAAAATATGGAGCTTGTAAGTGTAATTGTACCCGTCTATAATGTGGAAAAATATCTTGCCAGATGTATTCAGAGTGTATGTGGGCAAAACTATCAGGAATTAGAAATTATTCTTGTAGATGATGGTTCGAAAGATAAAAGTGGTGTGATCTGTGATGAATATGCAGAGCGGGATGGACGTATAAAAGTAATCCACAAGGAGAATGGCGGACTTGGAGATGCGAGAAACGCAGGTGTGGAAAAGGCAGAAGGAAAGTATCTCTTATTTGTTGACAGTGATGATAGAATCCATGAAAATCTTGTGCGTGATACAGTAGAGACAGCAGAAAAAAATCAGGCGGATATGGTTATCTTTGATTATATCGGAGAAGAGGAAAATGGAAATCTGACAGATCGGTTTACATTTCCTTTTTCAGCAAACCGGGTGATAGAGGTTGCAGAAGAAAAAGAATTGATTATGAGATCCTGTTCGGCTGTAAATAAGCTGATTCGCAGAGAGCTTTGGAAAGAAAGTGGCTTTCAATTTCCAAAGGGGAGATATTATGAAGACCTGGCAACGATTCCAAAAGTTATGACAAAGACGAAAAAGATCGTGTACTTGCCGGAAGTTTATTATTATTATCTTATGCGCGACGGATCAATTATGCACAGCAGGAATTTTGAAAAGAATTATGAAGATCGTACATGGGCGGTGGATCAACTTCTTGAATATTTTGAAAGAGAAAATCTTATAGAGACATATAGAAATGAACTGGAATATCTCGTATTTGAAAATACCTATTTCGTGCCATCAAAAGAAATCGTATTAAATAACAGAAAGAGCGAATATCTTAAGAAATTCAGAGATTATGCATACAATAAATTCCCACAGATGAATAAGAATTATTATGTGCAGCAGATAGCAGGAAAGGATAAGATCCTTTTGAAACTATTACAATATCGAATGTATGGAATGATGGTATTGATGTCTCAATTGAGAAGAATGAAGGACAGACTGGTGACAGTCGGCAGGAGGTAAAGTGAGTGGAACTGGTAAGTGTAGTTGTACCGGTATATAAAGTAGAACAATATCTGGAACGTTGTGTGAAAAGTATCTGTGAACAGACGTATCAGGAACTGGAAATTATACTTGTAAATGATGGATCGCCGGATCACATAAATCAATGGAGCAGAAAAGATAAGCTTCATTTATGGATATTGAATTACAAACAGTATTGGCTGATGCGTCTTTTATCTAAAGCCAGAAGAATGGTATCAACAAAAATGTAAAAATCGGAAAGCAGGTAGAAAAGGTGGAAAAAATACTGACGGTCACAGTACCTTCCTATAATGTGGAAAAATTTTTAGAGAACACTTTGGACTCCTTTGTGGATGAGAGGGTGTTGGATGATATTGAAGTGCTTATTGTCGATGATGGTTCGAAAGATAAGACAGCAGAAATCGGAAGAAAGTATGAAGAAAAATATCCAGATACGTTTCGCGTGATCTCTAAGGAGAACGGAGGACATGGTTCTACGATCAATAGGGGGATTGGTGAAGCAAAAGGAAAATACTTTAAGGTTGTAGACGGAGATGACTGGGTAGATCAGGATGGATTTGCAGAACTGATTCAAAGATTGAAAACATGCGATGCGGACTATGTATTTACGAATTATTATGAAGTGAATGACGTAACAGGGGAATTAAAGCCGGTTACCTTTCCAGGAATTAGAAAAGAAGAACAGATACCGTTTGAGATGATTGCGAATGAAACGAGAATCTCTATGCATGCGCTTGTTTTAAAAACATCAATTCTAAAAGAAAATCAGATCCGTTTAGACGAACACAGTTTCTATGTGGATGTAGAGTACATTTTGTATCCAATCCCGTATGTGAAAAGTGTGATTTATTTTGACATTTTTGTGTATATGTATCGTCTTGCACAGGTGAATCAGAGTGTGAGTATGCTGGGATATCAGAAACATATGCAGAATCACATAGATGTTATTCTTCATGTACTTGATTATATTAATAAATACAAGAAACAAGAAAACTATGATGAATTAAAAGATAAGTATATGTCGCGAAGAGTTGCGGATATGATTAATAACCAGGTTGATATTTATGTTAGTTTTCCGTTAAGTAATAAAGAGATGAAGCAGAAGTTTAAAGAGTTTGATTGCGCAGTGAAACAAAGAAATGCTTATGTATATAAAAAAGCCGGAACACTTAGTCATGTCTTAAAGATGCTTAGAAAAACAAAATTCAGATTTTATAAAAGTTTTATTTTGATAAGTAAAATAAAAAATAGATAAGAAAAATATAGGAACGACCATTATGAAGATACATTCAGTAAAATTTAATTTTATAATGAATTTTATTATGTCTGCCTCATCAATTGTATTTCCGTTAATTACATTTCCATATATTTCCAGAGTGCTAATGGCTACCGGAAATGGGAAGGTAGCAACGGCAAGCGCAGTAGTTGCTTATTTTAATATGTTTGCTTCATTGGGAATACCGACATATGGAATTCGTGCATGTGCAAAAGTGCGGGATGATAAAAAAGCATTATCTAAGACAGCTCAAGAACTTATAATTATAAACTCAATTACAATGTTAATATCCTGTGTTGTCTTTGCTTTTACAGTAATATTAGTACCAGAATTTGCAGCAGAAAAAGAATTATATCTTATTAATGGTATAGGACTTGCCTTAAATGTCTTTGCAGTTACATGGTTGTATAATGCATTAGAACAGTATGCATATATTACAGTAATTAATATGATTACAAAGTTGTTTTCGCTTATTCTTATGTTTTTACTGATTAAGAGACCGGAAGATTATGTAATATATGGTGGTATTACAGTATTTGCCAGTTCTGCATCCTATGTTTTTAATTTTATTTATGCACGTAAATTTATAACACTAAAAAAGATTGGAAAATACAATTTTAGAGTGCATATGACACCAATCCTCAAATTTTTTGCAATGTCAGCAGCAATTAGTGTATATACTAATTTAGATGTTGTTATGCTACAGTTTATGCAAGGAGATGCGGAAGTAGGGTACTATAATGCAGCAATTAAAGTAAAAACAATACTTGTTACGCTGATCACTTCTCTTGGAACAGTACTTTTGCCAAGGCTGTCTTATTATGTTAAAAAAGAAAAAACAGAAGATTTTTACAGAATGATCGGGAAAGCAGTCAATTTTGTAGTTGTAGCAGGACTTCCATTGACCATTTATTTTATGCTGTATGCATCAGAATCGATTCAGTTTCTTGCAGGAGATGGGTATCAGGGAGCAGTACTTCCAATGATTATTCTGATGCCGACAGTACTTTTGATCGGTATGTCTAATATTACCGGGATTCAGATTCTTACGCCACAGAATCAGGAACAGAAGGTGTTGAATTCTATCGTGTGTGGTGCAGTTGCTGATTTCCTTCTGAATCTGGTTCTGATTCCGAAGATGGCATCATCCGGTGCAGCACTAGCTACTGTGATAGCTGAATTGGTGGTACTTCTAGTTCAATGTGTGTATTTGAAAGAGATATTAAAGGATATCATGCGGGATGTCAGTGGTATGAAAATTGGAGCAGCGATTGTAGTGGCAACCATCGGTGGGAGTTTAGTGAAAGGCTTGCTTGATTTAGAATCATCTGGCTGGAGCATGGAGATACAGTCATTTGTAATGCTTGCAATCAGTGCATGCGTGTTCTTTGGAATTTATGGAGTTGTACTCCTTATGACAAAAGAAAAACTGGTCTGGGATATCGTAGGAAACTATATCGAAAAGAAATAGGAACAATAGAGATCAGGAAACTGATTAAATAGAAAAAAGAAGGTGAGAAGTATGGATAAGACGAAAAAAACAAGTTTGAAAAACTGTATCAGTAAGATCTGGAAATCGGAAATATTGTCTGCTATCACATTGAATCTTCTTTTTTTAGCTTCAATTTTAGTATTTTGTGATGTCAAATATGAAGTGTCAGATGATTTTGTGATGTCTGCGATTTTGTCAGGAGCTTATGGGGGGAGTTTAAATCCACATTTGATTTTTATCAATGTCCTGTGGGGATATCTGTTGACCCCATTCTATCTTATTTTACCAGAAATCAGTTGGTATCTTATTTTTCAGTTATTACTCTGTTTTCTTAGTTTTACAATACTTTCATATATGTTATTGAAAAAATTGAACAGATCAATGGCGCTTATGGTAATAACTTTATTATTGACTGTGTTTGGCAGTGATGCGTATATTCTTATGCAGTTCACCAAAACAGCAATGATAGCTGTCATGGCAGGCAGTCTTGTGTTTCTATGGGCGCTGTTTGAACAAAGATCGTTACGGATAGAGATATCGGCGGCGATTTTGTGCGTGTTTGGAACATGGATTAGATTTAATATTATTTATCTCGCGGGCGGGTTCCTTTTAATTATTCTTATTGTAGAGATTGCCCGGATGTGGAATAATGAGACGAATCACAGGCAGTTTTGGCTAAAGATGAGAAAAATTATCAGTGCGGGATTGCTGTTGATCTTAGTAGTAATAGGCTGCAAGTTATTTGATGATTATTCTTATAATAAGGATCCAGAATACAAATACTTCAAAGAATATAGCGAAGCAAGGGCTGCAATCGTAGATGCAAGTGATTACGGATATGAAGCGTACGCGGAAGAATTACAGAAAATCGGAATTTCAGAAAATGAATATAAGATGATGCGTAACTGGAATTTTGCGGATGATGACGTCTTCTCTTTGGACATTATGCAGAAGACCGCAGACATTATACAGGATTATAAAAAAAATGTAGAGATATCTAAGGAGGCAATAATAGAAGAGATACAGAACCGTGGTTTACAGGGATATCCTGTTTTCCTTGCCTGTGTGGTGCTTACAATATTAAGTATTGTTTTTCAGAGAAAAAATTGTTGGACAGCAATTGTGATATGGGGAATCGGATTTGCCTATATTTTATATTGCTTTTTTATTGAAAGAACCGTGTATCGAACAGAATATGCAGTATTTTTAGGCGGATTTTTAACTCTCTTTTACTTTTGGGAAAAATTAGAATGTGAAAATAAAAGAGAATTTATTGAATATAGGAGAGTCTGTGTTATAATAAATACAGTATGTCTATTTTTGCAATTGCCGCTTTATTTACCGGATCGATCCTATCAGGATGTAGATAGTTGGGGGCGCAAGGAATATATAGAGAATACATTTTATGAGTCATGGAACTATAAAGCGAGTAAATATCGCAAAATAGTCAATAAAGGGGCGAAGTCGGAAGAACTGATCAATGAGATAGAAACACATAAGGAAAATTTGTATTTACTGGATTTTCAGACAACAATACAAGTATTATACTATGACTGGAATCCGTGGAAAGCAATTCCGGCAGGAGAATTTGACAATGTTTTATATCTTGCAGGTGTAACAACAAATTTCCCGGATTGCAATCAGATATTGCAAACATATGATGTCGAACAGCCATTAAAAGCATTAATAAATGAGAAGGTATATCTTGTGGATTCTGAGTGGAAAACTTTAGACCAAAAAGTGCAGTATTTGCAGGAACGGTATTATCCTGAAGCAAAGGCAGAATTATACAAAGAGTTAGATGGCTATCAGATATGGAAGTTTTCAAAGGAATGAGGAAAAAAGAGAATGATTAATTTTAATGTACCACCAATCGTCGGAACAGAGATCGATTATATCAGACAAGCAATTGAAAATCATAAAATCTGTGGTGATGGAGCATTTACAAAACAATGTTCTAAATGGATTGAAGAAAATACAGGAACAGCCAAGACACTGTTGACGACATCCTGTACACATGCTACAGAGATGGCAGCAATCCTTCTGGATATTAAACCAGGGGATGAGGTGATCATGCCGTCCTATACATTTGTATCAACAGCGGATGCGTTTGTATTAAGAGGTGCCAAGGCAGTATTTGTTGATATTCATCCGGAAACAATGAATATTGATGAGAGACTGATCGAGAATGCGATTACAGAGAAGACAAAGGCAATCGTTCCGGTTCATTATGCCGGTGTAGCCTGTAAGATGGATGAGATTTGTGCAATTGCACAGAAATATGATCTGAAGGTTGTAGAGGATGCTGCACAGGGAGTTATGGCTTCCTATAAGGGAAAAGCACTTGGTACAATCGGTGATTACGGCTGCTTTAGCTTTCATGAAACAAAGAATTACAGCATGGGAGAAGGTGGAGCACTTTTGATTCGTGATCCGGAAGATATTGAACGCGCAGAAATCGTAAGAGAAAAAGGAACAAACAGAAGTAAATTTTTCCGTGGTCAGATTGATAAATATACATGGATGGATGCGGGTTCATCTTATCTTCCAAGTGAATTGAATGCGGCATATCTCTGGGCACAGCTTGAAAAAGCACAGGAGATTTATGATGATCGAATGAAAACATGGAACAGATACTATGAAGCTTTAAAGGAACTGGAAGAAGCAGGAAAGATTGAAATGCCGGTTATTCCTGAGGATTGTGTACATAATGCTCATATGTTCTATATCAAAGCGAGAAATCTGGAGGAACGTCAGAAACTGATTGGATACTTGAAAGAGAATGGTATTATTTCCGTATTCCATTATATTCCACTGCATACAGCTCCGGCAGGTATGAAATACGGAGAATTCCGTGGGGAAGATAAGTATACGACGACTGAAAGCGAAAGACTTCTGCGTTTGCCGATGTATTATGGACTCGAAGCAGAAAATGTAGATTACATTGCGGAGAAAGTAAAAGCATTTTATAGTGGAAAGTAAAAGAACCGGTATAGTAAAAACAGAGGATAAAAGAATGAAGAGAAAATGTGTGATCTTTGGTACGACAGATTTTGGGAAAATGCTTCGATATTATTTTGAAAAATATGCAGACGTACAGATTGTGGCATATACGGTAGATAAAGCATATCTTGAAAGTGATACCTATGATAGTCTGCCGGCAGTGGCTTATGAAGAAGTTGAAAAAGCATATCCACCAACAGAATATACGATGGTTATTGCGCTTGGTTATAAGAAAATGAATCAGATTCGACAGCAGAAGTTTGAAGATGCGAAAAGAAAAGGATATAGGATCGAAAATTTTGTTCATCCGAGTGTAGTAGACGAGAGTGTTGCAATGGGCGAGGGGAATATTATTCTCGAACATGTTACATTGGCGTATGGAACAAAGATTGGAAATTCCAACATTATATGGAACGGAAGCCAGATTTCACATGAATCGCAGGTTGGAGATTATAATTTCTTTTCAGTGGATTCTGTTATCGCAGGAAAAACAGTTGTAAAGAATAATTGTTTTCTCGGAATTAACAGTACGGTACTTGGAAACAGGACGCTGGAATATGCAACACTGGTTGGGGCAGGTGCATTTGTCAAAGAGAATACAGAGCCATATAGTGTCTATGTTCCGGCACGCAGTATCTGTCTGGAAAATAAAAAAAGTACAGAGATGGCTTATACGAGATAAAGAGAAAGGAGTACACAGGTCGGATTTTAACACTTTAGAAAATCTGATCTGTGAAATGATTGAATGGATATTTCATTTGTAATTCCATGCTATTGTTCAGAAAAGAATCTGGAAGGCGTGATCAGCGAGATTGAAGCTGCAATGAAAAAAAGAGAAGGATTTGAATATGAGATTATTCTGGTCAATGACAATTCAAAAGATAATACAAAGGGATTGATCAATCGGCTTTCAAAAGAAAATGGAAGAATCATCGGAATCAATTTTGCTAAGAATTTCGGACAGCCAAACGCATTGCTGGCAGGGTTTAACCAGGCATCCGGAAAGTATATTATGACTTCAGATGATGATGGACAGACACCGGTAGGAATGGTCTGGGATTTCTATGACAAGATGCAGGAAGGATATGATGTAGTCTGCGCAAAATATACAGAGACTACACAGAAATCGGCTGTTCGAAGATTTGGTACAAAAGTGAATGAATTTATGCTGTATCATATGATTGATAAGCCTAAAGAGATAGGATTATCATCTTTTTTTATGGCAAAAAGATTTGTAGTGAAAGAGATGGTCAAATATCAGAATCCATATCCTTACATTGCAGGACTTCTACTCAGAACATCAGGAAAGATAGGAAATGTTCATCTGAAACAGAGAGAAAGAGCAACAGGAAAGAGCGGCTATAATTTTAAGAAATTATTAAAACTGTGGATCAATGGATTTACAGCATTTTCAATTAAACCTTTACGAGTCGGAAGTGCACTTGGATTTATCAGTTCTGTATGCGGAGTGTTGCTAGGAATTATCTCATTAATAAGAAAACTGATTATACCTACAATTCAAGTGGGATATACATCGCAGATGGCTGTTACACTGTTTTTAGGAGGTCTGATCCTGGGAGTGCTTGGAATTATCGGAGAGTATACAGGAAGAATTTATATGTGTATCAATAATCAGCCACAGTATGTAATAGAGAGTATTGTAAAAGACGGAGAAGACCTGTTGTAAAAAAGGTTGTAGATTTAAAGGAAGGTCGGAGCGAATGATGAAAAGAGTAATGGTAATTGCAGGGGGAACATGGCAGGTTCCACTGATTAAGAAAGTAAAAAGTTTGGGATATGAAGTAGTGAATTCAAATCTTTATGAAGATTCTATTGGATTTGAGTACGCGGATTTTACAGGTGTAATGGATGTAAGAGACAAAGAGAAGAATCTGGCACTTGCAAAGGAATATAAGATTGATGCAGTGTTGACAGATCAGAGTGATATTGCTGTTCCAACAGTAGCTTATGTTGCAGAACAGATGGGATGTCCTGGAATTGGTCATGAAATGGCAGAACTTTTTACAAATAAATTTAAAATGAGAGAGTATTGCCGGGAAAATAAATTTAAGTATCCGGAGTACAGATTATGTACAAATGTAGAAGAAGCAATTGAGTTCTACAGAGAATTGGGAAAAAAGGTGATTATCAAACCATTGGATTCCCAGTCCAGCCGTGGAATATTTACGATAGAATCCGAACAGGAATTGAGAGATCGATTCGCAGAGACGGAAGCATTTACAAATAGTGGCGATTATGTGCTTGTGGAAAGATATATTGAAGGCACAGAATTTACTGTGGATGGTATTGTGATTGATGGAACACACCATACACTGGCGATCTCTCAGAAAGAACATTATTCTTATAACAGAAATATAGCCTCAAAGTTGTTTTTTACGAACTACAATGAGACATTTGATTATGACCTGCTCAGAAAAACAAATGACGAGCTGATCAGCGGAACAGGAATTAAATATGCGATCACACATTCCGAATACAAGTTCGAAGATGGAGATTATTATCTGATTGAGATGGCGGCACGTGGAGGTGGAAGCAGAATTGCTTCTGATATTGTTCCATTTATGTCAGGGGTAGACAACTATCAGCTGCTGATCAATGCAGCACTTGGCAAGACTCCATCTGTGGAAGAACTGCATATATCAGATGCGGAGAAAATGAAAGAAAGGGCAGCAGTTCTGGAATTTCTGGATATCGAATCAGAAGGAAAGAAGATTACCAAAATTGAAGGTGTTGAGCAGATTAATGCAATTCCGGAAATTTTACAGCTTCAGCTTGAATTTAAAGAAGGCGATATTATAGAGAAGGCACAGGATGATCGTTCCAGAGTAGGATTTTTTATTGCACGTGCAGAATCAAAAGAGAGAATTGAAGAAATTGAAAAAGAAGTAAAGAATACATTGAAGGTATCTTTCGAATCATAGGAGAAAACATGGATATTAAGAACGAAATCATAAGAAAAATCAGAATGAATCGAATTTCTACAACAGAAGTAGCAGACTGTCTGGGGAAAACAGGCGTATTTAAAGATTCTCATGCGGTGAACAGAGGGCATTTTGCTGTGGGAAATGTAAAATGGATCTACGCATTGGATGAATCAAACTGGAGCATACATGAACAGATCCGTGAAGTGCAGGCCGGAGATGTTGTAATGATCGAAGCTTTTAACTGTGGTGACCGTGCAATTATCGGAGAGCTTGTAACAAAGTTTGCAGTACTGTATCGAGAGGCAGTTGCGATTATATCAAATGCCAATATGAGAGATGCAAATGATATCATTAAGCAGAATTATCCGATGTGGTGTAAAGGATTTAGTCCGGTGGGCTGTTTTAATAAATACATTGAACAACCGTTAGACAGTGTAATTGAAAAAGAACACAGAGATAAATATGAAGGAAGTATTGCTGTATGCGATGATACCGGAGTCGTAATTATTCCGAAAGAACAACATACGGAAGAGTTCTTAAAGAAATTGGAAAATATTGAAAATCAGGAAGATATCTGGTTTGAGTATCTTGATAAATATAAATGGGATACATATGATATTGTGTGTTTAAAAAAATACTTAAATGATTAATAGAGTATAAGGATGAAAGAGGATGAATAAAGAACAGTTGTTAAGTAAAAAGGAGCAGTTGTTAAGTAAGAAGGAACAAATTGAAAAAATTGCGAAAATTGTGTTAATCGCAGGAATTTTTCTCTATCCATTTCTTTGCAGCTTCTTTGGCATTGACCTGGGTGATACTGGGATTCATATGTTTAACTATGAAAATATATATAGCAATCCGGATAAAGTTGGTTTTACCTGCTATCTGACAAATGTACTTGCATGGGGATGGCTTCAGATATTTGGTGGATTAGGAATCTGGGGATTAAATCTTTTGGAAGTAATTGTGGAAATGGTTATGGCATTTACTGTCTATAAGGTATTTCATAAATATTTGGGGGATTTACAGACATTATTCGGAATTCTTATTGCAATTATGGCATCAGATACATATTTGAATATTTTCAATTATCACCAGTTCAATGTATTTTTCCTGATTCTTATTCTTGGATTTGAATTTAAGGCTGTAGTTGAGAAGAAGTTTAAATATAGTTTTGTCGCAGGAATTTTCCTGACATTGGTTGTATTTTCCAGAATGGGTAGTATAACAGCATTGGTTACATGCTTTATCTATGTTTTTTCTTATTTATATAACAATGAAGATGTGAAATATTTTATGAAGCATCTGGGAGTCTTTGCGGGAGGAGTAGCAGCAACGTTCGGAGTTCTGGCCGCATTCCTGGCAATTACAGGTCAGGTTGAGTATTTTATCAATAACATTTTCCGATTATCTGGCATTGCATCTACGTCTGGAAGCGGTTACAGCATGGAAAATCTCTGGTCTACCTTTATATTTGGAAATCTTGATGCAATTGCTTCGGGAGTTATTTACCTTGCTGCTTCTATGATTCTTCTCTTAGGAATGAATATTTTGTTTTCATTAAAAGGAATTCATCCGAAGAAAATAATCCTGAATATTGCATTCAGCGCAGTAGTGATTGGAATTGCTGTTTATATGCTGGTTTATGCATATGATGTAAATACAGTACCAAACTGGCCGCAGATGACAACAGGTCCGTCCTTTTTTATAGGTATATTGTATGTAGTAACTTTTTGCTATGTATTTTTTAACATGTATAGTAAGAATGGAAATCCAGATCTGATTATTCTTGGAATCTGTGCCATTATGCTTCCACTTCTGACAATTGCAGGTTCTAATACAGGAACAAAACACGTGATTCTTGCATTTTGGATCATTGCTCCATTTGCAGTATCCGCCGTTTGCAGGTTTGTTTTCAGTAAAGCCGCACTTGAAGCAGTTAATGCAATGACAGAAAAATATGGATTGAAAATCCGACATGGTGCAGTTTTAGCCTGTACAGGAATTGTTCTTGTCTGCATGGGAGTGAAATTTGCAGACATGCTTTATTGCACAATGAATTTTGACAGTGTGGATAGAAGTTCACTTCGATATTCTGTTAACAGTGATAAATTAAAATATATGAAGACAACAGAGAGAGAAGCAGATGCTGTCAATGGTGTTCTGGATTGCATAAATCATTTAGATGAGGAGAAAGAACGTCCATTAATGGTATTTGGCGGAGCTATTTTGATGTATTCATTGAATGAAATGGAATCTTATGTACAGCCATGGGTTACCAATCCGAATTATACAGAAGAGAAACTGAAAGAAGACCTGAAACTTGCAAAAGAGAACTGGGAAGAGAACCCGGTTGTTATATTCTGCAGAACAAACAATTATTATGGGTTTGAGGAATATAATTACGATGTTTTGATTGAAAGTGAATTATATAATCAGTACAATGGAAAAAAAGACTGGTTTATGAAATTCCTGCACAGGAATGATTATCGTCTGGAATATGCAAATGATTACTATATTGTACTTGCTCCGGGAGATATGACAAAATCCGAAGATTATGATTATAACTGGTATATTGTAGGAGAATGAAGCAGTCAGGTAGCATGACAACGTCGGAGTAGACATGGAAAGGTTGAAGAAAGTATGAAGAATAAGGGAGTTAAACGTGTACTTGCAATGGCGGTTGCTACAGTTCTGGTTTTGGAAACATTACCTTCTGTTACTGTATTTGCAGAAGAAACAGAAAGTACATCAGTACAAGAAGATTTAACAGAGCCACAGCAGGCACAACGAGAAGACAGAAGCAACAGCTGGAGATACAAAGATGGAACTCCAATTTTGTCTGATACAGCAGAATATCTGCGCAGTTCTTCGGATGCGTGGTATGAAGAAGACGGAAAATTCTATAATGACCAGGGAGAAGAAATTACAGGAGTTGTTGCCAAAGGAATTGATGTGAGTAAGTGGAATGGAGACATTGACTGGGCAAAAGTAAAGGCAACAGATGTAGATTATGCAATTATACGTTGTGGATATGGAGATGATGAGACAAGTCAGGATGATCCATATTGGAAGACAAATGCAGATGCATGTACAAAAGAAGGAATTCCTTTTGGTACTTATATTTATTCTTATGCAGACAGTGTGACAGCAGCAAAAAGCGAAGCCAATCATGTACTTCGTCTGATCAAAGGATATGATCTTTCTTATCCGATTTACTATGATCTGGAAGAAAATAGTGTGAGGGAAGAACTGAGCACAAAAGAGATCGCAGAAGTTGCACAGACATTCTGCAGTATCATAGAAGATGCAGGATATGATGTGGCAGTATATGCGAATAAAGACTGGTTTACAAATTATCTGACAGATTCTTATTTTGATACAGTTGACCATTGGGTTGCACAGTACAATTCTACCTGTACTTACCAGGGAGAGTATTCAATGTGGCAATGTACAGATTCTGGTACGGTTGACGGAATTGATGGAAAAGTAGATCTGAACATGGATTTTGGTGCAGAAACTACAAATAAAAAACCGGAAGCAGTTCAGAATTTAAAAGCGTCTTCTAAGATAGGTGCGGTGAATCTGTCCTGGTCAGAAGTAAAGAGGGCAGATGGATATTTAGTCTATGGAATCCGTGGTGGCGGGAAGTATGGTTATATTGGGATGACGAGCAAGACTTCCTTCTCGGATACAAAAGCATTGACGAGTGATTATAATTTTTATTGGGTATTTGCTTATCGTAAAGATTCAGAAGGTAATATGATCGCCGGAAGTGCGCCGGAAAAATATGTTTATGGAAAAGCTCAAAAATGTGAAGCAGTAACAGACCTGAAAGCATATTCTGTCAGTGGAGGGGTAAAATTGACCTGGACAAAATCAGAAGGTGCGGAAGGTTATCTTGTCTATGGAATTCGAGGAGAAGGAAGTTACGGATATATTGGCATGACAACAACAGGAACAACGTTTACAGATAAAAATGCATTAAGAGATGAGTATAATTTTTACTGGATATTCCCATATTATACAGACGGTAATGGAAATAAAGTAGCGGGCGGTACAGCACACTATGTATATGGAAGAGCAGGATTATGATAAAAAAGATTCTATTTGGCAGTAAGGACAAAATGAAGTCGGCGTACTTATGGA
>OLNW01001489.1_pt1 | contig 22832 bp, 19 predicted proteins | sample 1672121 | NCBI WGS metagenome assembly OLNW01 (sample SAMEA3136648, study PRJEB25190) | human gut metagenome
CATAAATTCGCGCGATATGTCTCGGGTTTTCTGTGACCTTCGCTCACAAAAAACATCTCGCAGGATATTACCAGTAAACAATAACATCAAAGAACAGCCAAAAATCCGTGGAGATAATTTTCTTTTAGAATTGAACAACTACATGTAATTCCAAAAAACATCTCCACGGATATTTTCAATTAAGATTATGACAATTTATGTAACTGTTCAGTACCTTCACAGTTACGAACCCCAATGCCTTGCGGGACAATGACTGCTGAATAATTACAATCACTCCTTATAATTACCCGGATCAGAAATCATAATCATCCGGATCCAGCCCTGCTTCCTCAATCATCTCTCTTCTTTCATCCGGATCCATGTATTCCAGTTCATCATAATCCAGTCCTGCATCCTCAAGTTCAGCCCTCACTTCATCTTCTCCGAACAGATCTACATCATCTTCATCTTCATCGTCTTCGTCATCTTCATCGTCATCTTCGTCATCATCCTCATCTTCGTCATCATCTTCATCTTCGTCATCATCTTCATCTTCGAATTCATCCCACTCGTCTTCATCCGGATCTTCAAATGGATCCTGTTCGTCATCATCCTCGAACTCATCCCACTCATCCCCTTCATCTTCCGGATCTTCGAATAAGTTCAGCCCGTCATCCTCCCCAAAGAAGCGGTTCCTGTCTTTGTTCGCCGTATTATCCATAAACTGATACATTTCCATCCGTTCTACAGAATCCAGTTCTCCATCTCCGTCAAAATCAAACAGATCATCCAATTTATACATACTCCAACCTCCCGATTCTTTTTCATTATCCATTCAATTTAGTTATCTTCTATTATTTTCTTCTCTTTTTATAATACCATCCTACAGCAAATGAATATACAAAAATCACAACATTTAGCCAACTTTTTGTAGCATGATGGTAACTATTCAGCAACCACCGGGCGGAGGCTGAGCAGCTGCCAATTTTGTATATAAATGCAAACATAACCGTTTTATGTTATTTTTCCTTTTTTTCTATGCTATACTAGGGCTTGTCTGAAAAATTAATATGAAAGGTCTTATACTTCTATGAATTCTCTAAAACCAATGCTGTTAACCTGTCTGAAGTCCTATGACAAGTCACAGTTTATCAAAGATGTGACTGCAGGTATCATCGTCGCGATCATCGCACTCCCCTTATCTATTGCACTTGCGCTCGCTTCCGGAGTTGGCCCTGAAGCCGGTATCTTTACTGCCATTGTAGCCGGTTTTGTGATTTCAGCTCTTGGCGGAAGCTGCGTACAGATTGCCGGACCGACTGCTGCATTTGCAACCATCGTTGCCGGTATCATAGCACGTGACGGAATGGATGGACTTATCATCGCCACTATAATGGCGGGTATATTTCTTATTCTAATGGGACTGTTCCACTTCGGCAGTCTGATTAAATTTATTCCATATACCATTACGACCGGTTTTACTTCCGGAATCGCTGTGACCATCGTGATCGGCCAGTTGAAAGATTTTTTCGGAGTTACTTATCCGAATGGTGTAAAACCAATCGAGACAACGGAGAAAATAAAAGCCTTTGTCCAGAATATTTCTTCCGTAAATACCGATGCCCTGATCGTTGGCATTGTAAGTCTTGCGATTTTGATCCTTGCTCCTTATATTTTTAAGAAAGTTCCCGGTTCTCTGATTGCAGTCATCGTCGGTATCCTGATGGTTCAGTTTCTTCCGCTGAAGGTATCCACAATCGGAAATCTGTATACGATCAGCAACTCTCTTCCGAGTTTTCATATGCCGGCGATCAGATTCAGCACCATCAGTGCTTCCGTCTCAAATGCATTTACGATTGCAGTGCTTGCCGCAATCGAGTCTCTGCTGTCATGTGTAGTTGCTGACGGAATGATCAACAGCAAACACCGTTCAGATATGGAACTGGTTGCCCAGGGCGCAGGAAATATCGCTTCCGCACTCTTTGGAGGTATTCCCGCAACAGGTGCCATCGCCAGAACGGCTGCCAATATCAAAAATGGCGGACGGACTCCCATCGCCGGAATGGTACACTCCGTCACACTCATCATCGTGCTGGTCGTTCTGATGCCTTACGCCGGAATGATTCCTATGCCGACCATTGCTGCGATTCTTTTTATCGTTGCCTATAATATGTGTCAGTGGCGAACCTTCCGCGACCTGGTCAGGACAGCTCCTAAGAGTGATATTCTTGTACTGATAGTAACATTCGTACTGACAGTTATCTTTGATCTGGTCGTTGCTATCGAGATCGGTATGGTACTTGCCTGTCTGCTTTTCATCAAACGTATGAGCGAAGAAACCCATGCAGACAGCTGGGTGTACACAGACGATGACACTCCGGATATCGATGAACATCTGCAGAAATTACCGCTGCAGATCCGTGTTTACGAGATCACCGGACCACTGTTCTTTGGTGCCGCCGATGCCATTGAACATATCGTTGTCAAAGACTTTACCAGATGTCTGGTTCTTCGTATGAGAGGCGTCCCTGCACTTGACAGCACCGCCATGAATGCACTTCAGAACCTGGTAAAAACCTGCGAGAGTAAAGGAATTACACTTGTATTCTCCCATGTCAATGAACAGCCCATGCACGTCATGGAAAAAGCCGGTTTTGTGGAACTTGTCGGAAAAGAAAACTTCCAGTCAAATATATCCGCTGCATTAAAAAGAGCTGAAGAGGTCATCTGACCTTTTCAGCTCTTTTTTGAACTCATTTGCAAAATCTGCTGATTGACGAATCCTCTATTGACTTTATATAATAAATATATTAACGACGTATTAACCAATCAAAGGAGTAGTGTAACTGTTCTATACTTTTACAGTTTACAGATGAAGCAACGACATGAAAAAAACATTTTTTACGAAAGATCCTTCTTTTTACCGTTCCTTTTTCAAATTAATGACAGTAATCGCGCTGCAAAACCTGGTGGCCTACAGCGTGAATATGCTGGACAATATCATGCTGGGAAGTTATAGCCAGAATGCACTTTCCGGCGCTGCGACGGTAAACCAGATTTATTTTATCGTAAATCAGATTGCACTGGCGATCGGCAATGCATTAATCGCAATCAGCTCCCAATACTGGGGAAGCCATCAGACAAAACCTATCCGAAAGGTAACAAAAGCCGCACTGTTATTCAGCCTGGCAATTTCTGCCGGAATGATCGCTTTATGTATTCGTATTCCGAATACACTGATTGGTCTTTTTACGACCTCACCGGATATCATAAGAGAAGGTACTATTTACCTTCATATCATACAATGGACTTTTTTATTTTTCATGATCAGCAACCTTTTACTGGCCATGCTCCGCAGCGTGGAGACCGTAAAAATTGCATTCCTTATATCCGTCATATCCCTGTTGGTGAACGGCGGAATCAATTATATCCTGATTTTCGGAAGATTCGGTGCACCGGAAATGGGAATCCGAGGTGCTGCCATCGGAACTTTTGCAGCACGCATACTGGAACTGGGAATCGTTCTTTTCTATGTATGGAAAAAAGATACAAAAGTCAAATTGTTTGACGAAAAATTCCGGGATGGTATTATCGGAAAAGGCAGTGGTACTGTCTGGAAAACCTTTTTTAAAGTGTGTATTCCCATCCTGACTTCCGGTTTGTTGTGGGCAGTTTCCCTTCCTATGCAGACAGCGATATTGGGGCATCTTTCTGCGGATGCGATTGCAGCCAATTCCGTATCAAGCACCTTTTTTCAGTATCTGAAGGTAATCGTCATTGCGATAGCCGGTGCTTCTGCTGTCGTGATCGGAAAAGATATCGGAAGCAATGACGAAGAAAAAGTACGCTGCAACGGGCGTACCCTTTCCGTACTCTATCTGGCTATCGGGCTCTTGCTTGGAACTGTATTATTCTTACTTCGAAGTCCACTGTTATCCATGTACCGATTGACCCCTCAGGCTACTTTATATGCAGACCACTTCATGATTATTATGAGTGTGATCATGGTTGGAATGTCGTATCAGATGCCGGTCGGAGTCGGTATCATCCAGGGTGGCGGAGATACCAAATTTTCGATGTATCTGAACCTGATCTCCGTCTGGTGCATTGTAATGCCATTGTCCTTCCTGGCTGCATTCTACTGGAAGCTGCCGGTAGAACTTGTGGTGATCGCCGTGCAATCCGATCAGATCTTTAAATGTCTGCCCATATTCCTGCGCTTCAAAAGCTACAAATGGATCCACAAACTGACAACAATCGACTGATGCAATAACTCGTTTTGGTGAGCCAAAAGAAGATGGCTCATTCGAATTTTGTAAAACGCAAACAGCACCGGTTATCATTGGGAACAATGTATGAATTGGTGGCGGTGCTATTATTTTACCGGGCGTTACGATCGGAGATAATGTTGTAATCGGAGCCGGCAGTATTGTAACTAAAGATATTCCCGACAATGTGATCGCAGCAGGTAATCCCTGTAGGGTAATTCGTGCGAATCAGTAAAATTTCCTGATGTAAAACAGGCCGTTATTAAAAATTTATAATGATAAACCTGTATTATCCACAGCTTTTTTTCGTGAATAATACAGGTTTATTTAAATGCATGCTATCATACTATCTGTCACTGCATCCTAATTCAGCATATTCCTGTCTTAATTCTTCCGCAAGATACGCATCGCTCATACAGTGCATATCTGAAACACCATCTCGAATCAGCTGATATACCTGGGAATGGTAAAAGAAATCCAATGCAGCGTCCAATGAATTTTCCTGCTGTCTGGCAAAACACTCTATGACACGACTATATTTTTTCTGAAGTAAAATCGGATTGGCTGTCATAACATTTCACTCCCTTCGAAATGTAACAGAGACAATGCTTTCTCTGTGCGGAAACACATCTGTATATTCGGCTTTTCATACCGCAGACGGTTAATAACTTCTGTTTTATCCATGAATTTATTATATACCAGGGCAACGTGGAAATGATTAGTTACTGTTCCCAGATTATTCCCTACACATAAATATAATCACTCATCACCGGCTGCAAATTGTTAGAAAGCAGTGCATTATAGACTTCTTCTACATTTCTTCCATCTGAGATCTCGAACTGGTCGTCGCCCTTATCCTCGATGTCATCTACATGGCTTCCGATTCCGGTGCTGACTCCGGCGGAGATTTTGGTTGCCGCGATACCTACAAGGTTGTCACGTACCCGCGCGCACTCTCTCGTGGACACTGTGATACTTGCAAATGGCATGAATAACCGATATGCGCACACAACCTGTAAAAGCTGTTTCTCGTGAACATCCATAGGATTGATGCGATCGTTATTGATGATCGGGCGCAGACGCGGACAGGAAAATGCGATTTCTGCATGCGGGTATTTTCTCTGCAGAAGATAGGCGTGGTATCCGGTTGCAAATGCATCCTTTCTGAAATCATCCAGACCCAGCAGTGCACCAAATCCTACCCCGCGCATGCCTCCTCTTATGGCACGTTCCTGGGCGTTGACACGATACGGATAGATACGTTTGTGGCCTGCCAGATGAAGTGTTTCATATTTATCGGAATTATAGGTCTCCTGGAAGACAGTTACATAATCAGCGCCACATGCATGCAGATACGCATACTCATCAGAGTTCACCGGATAGATTTCAAGTCCGATCACTTTGAAATATTTTCTTGCGATCTTGCAGGCATTTCCGATATATTCCACTGTGGATTTGTTTCTGCTTTCTCCGGTCAGGATCAGAATCTCCTGCAAGCCTGTCTCAGCAATCGCCTGCATTTCTTTTTCAATCTCGCTTTCATTTAACTGGGCACGTTTGATCTTATTATGACAGTTGAATCCACAGTAAATGCAATAATTTTCACAATAATTTGCAATATAGATCGGTGTGAACATATAGACGCTGTTTCCAAAATGTTTTCTTGTCTCAATCTGTGCTGCCTGGGCGATCTCTTCGATGAAAGGCAGTGCTGCCGGTGATAAAAGCGCCGCAAAATCTTCCGGTGTTCTGGAACTGTGTGCGATGGCCCGTTTTACATCAGCCGCTGTGTATTTGTCATAATCATACGCATGCATGGCATCTACGACCTGATCCAGGATCTCAGACCCGATATCTTCCATACCCGGCATATATTTCATATGATCGATTCTGTTTTTCTTCTGATCTTCCAGAATCTCTTCGCTTAAGATACTTTCATTGATATGCTGATTTTCCATGGTCTAGTCCTCCAGAAATCCGGTCAGCGGTGATGATGCACTTGCTCCTCTTTCGATCTGTCTTCCCAGACCGGAAAGGTAGGCGCTTCGTCCTGCTTCGATTGCCTTTTTAAATGCCTCTGCCATAACCGGCACGTCTCCGGCTGTCGCGATTGCTGTATTCGCCATAACGGCAGCCGCTCCCATTTCCATAGCCTCACATGCCTGAGACGGGCGGCCGATTCCTGCGTCAACGATGATCGGCAGATCCATCTCATCGATGAGGATCTGGATAAACTCCTTTGTCGCCAGACCTTTGTTTGATCCGATGGGTGCTCCCAGTGGCATGATGCAGGCTGCTCCGGCATCTTTCAGTGCCCTTGCCGCATTCAGGTCCGGATACATATAAGGCATAACTACAAATCCTTCCTTTGCAAGGATTTCTGTTGCTTTGATTGTCTCATAGTTATCCGGTAATAAATATTTGGAATCGTGTACAACTTCGATCTTTACAAAATCCCCACATCCCACTTCTCTTGATAATCTGGCGATTCGCACTGCCTCCTGGGCATTTCTCGCTCCGGATGTGTTTGGAAGCAGGGTTACATTCTCCGGAATGTAATCCAAAATATTGGCAAGTCCCCCTTCGTTTGCACGGCGAAGTGCCAGTGTGATGATCTGTGCGTCTGCTTTTTCAATGCAGGCTTTCACAAGATCCAAAGAAAATTTTCCTGATCCTAAGATAAATCTTGATGTAAATTCATGTCCTCCAAGGCTCCATGTATCTTTTGTACTCATAAGTTTATTTCTCCTTCTTCGTAACTGTTCATTGTCTACTTAATATCTGCTGAATAGTTACCTGTATTCTTTATACTTCGTAATGGTTCACTGTTTTCACAATGTCTGCTGAATAGCTGCTATATTTCTTCTTCTCCAAGCAGCAAACGGGTGATCATATTGGCTTCATGGGCTGCGCAGATCGCAACCCGCGGTGCCATCAATCCGTTGCCATAGGTCGGTTCCGTAACCTGATCCCCGCAAAGATAGAAGTTTTTCATCAATCGCCGGGTACGAATTGTATTGCTGCTTCCATACCCGGCCATTCCGGATGCGGACACCAGTTTTTTCTCCGGAAAATGCTCCAAAATTCCATTTACAAGCATGGCTTTTGCCTCCGGATTGTCAAATGCTTCACATATAATTCCTGCATTCTCAAAAAGTGAAATCAGATTCTCTTCTGTCACTTTGATGCAATCCGTCTGAATATCGATATACGGATTAATCTTTTGAAGCAGAGACTTTAAAGCATCTGTTTTGTACATACCGATATGTTCTGTAAAATACTGCTGCCGGTTCAGATTCGTAATATCCACCACGTCAAAATCAATAAGATGAAGATGGCCCACGCCGATACGCGCAAGTGCATATGCCACGTTGGATCCCAGACCTCCGAGACCTGCGATCGTCACCCGGCCTTCGGACAGTTTCTTTTGCTTTTCCGGTGAATGACGTTCTTCAAGTGCAGCCTGTATTTCCTCTTTTGTCAAAACCTTCGTTGTCTCCATTTTCAGCCTCCTCCTACAAATGTCACCACCTCCATGCAGTCTCCGTCTTCTAACATCCTGTCCGCATACTCGTTTTTAGGAAGGATCTCGCCATTCAGTTCTACTGCAATCCGCTTCATCTGGTATCCTGCACTTTCAAGATACACTTCTACAGAAGTTGCCTTCCCCAGTTCGATTTCTTTTCCGTTTACTTTGATCACCTGCATCTCACCTCCTTGAAGCAAAAAAGAGTCCACAAAGAAACGTACCCTCGGTGGTGCGCCCCTTCATGAACTCTCGCTCAATCTCATTCTTTTATACCTGGATTCGCGTAAAAAAGGAGATACCAAAGTATCTCCCGTTAAATCTGTCGTAATTTTTCTGTACCTTCACAGTTACAGACTCTCTTACATAACGTTCCTACGTTGGCATTATCCAAATCAGGTATACGGGTCGAAGTTTTCAACTTCCTCTCAGCCTATCACATAAGCTCCCCGGTTCTATTTATTTGACAGTTCAAGTATAATTATTTTTTTCTGTTCTGTCAAATATATTTTTTGTCTTTTTTAATTAATACATCGCTTCGCTTTTTATTTTACCCTGTCTGCGCTGCCACGTACAATAAGCTTCGCAGGTACGATCACTTTTAACCCTATCTCCCTGGAGGATGTGATGCGTTCACGAAGAAGGCGAACCGCCTCCTCACCCAATACTTCCATATGCAGGCGCACTGTAGTCAGCGGCGGAACCAGATAGTTTGCCACCGCTATATCATTATATCCCACAATACTCACATCCTCCGGAATCCGGAGTCCCTTTTCACTGACTGCCCGATAACAGCCCACTGCCAGAGAGTCGTTGTTTGCAAATATTGCTGTAGGTTTCTCCTTCCCTTCCAGGATTTCCCTGCACAGCACATAACCGTCCTCCGGTGTAAATTTCCCCACCCGCACAAGTGCCGGAGAGAATTCACCGATTCGCTCCATATATTTTTTGTAAGTTACCATTCGTTCATCATGCACTTCCTCGCCATCCTTGTCGACTTCATAGCCGCCAATAAATGCTATCTTTTTATGTCCCAGTCCTGTCAGATAATCCATCACCACTTCCACAGAACTTTCCAGATCGTTGACTACGCAATCAAACTGATCTCCTTTTGGCATAGCATCCAGAAATACTGTAGGCTTTTTGAAGGCTTCTATCTGCCTTACCATACTCTTGCTGAACGTTCCAAGGCACAAAAGGCCATCGAGTCCTCCAAGATTCTTCAGCTCCTCCAGATTCTGGATCTGACAGCGTTCCATATTCTCTGCCTCTAGTTTTTTTTCTACCGCCAGACGGACTGTCAGATAATAAGTATCTCTCAGCTCCTCCTCTCTGGAATAGGAATAATAAACTCCAACCGTCAGGTGACGCTTCCTGCTTTTTCTTTCCTTTGCCTGATACTGAAGTTCCCTGGCAGTATCAAATATTTTCATTCTGGTCTCATCCTGCACATTCAACGTCTCATCATGGTTCAAAACTCTGGAGACCGTCGCTGCGGAAAAACCGGTACGCTCTGCGATATCTTTTATTGTAGCCATCTTAAATCCCTCTCTGCATGATACTTTTCAATATTTTTCGAATCGCATCAGCTATGTCAGTGCATTTCATGGTTTATCTTACCATATTGCCCCCAACCACGCAACGAATTGTTACGACGCTGTAACTGTGAAGGTACTGAACAGTTACACGACGCTGTCCTATGCCGTTGTCTCCTCCGTGGCTGAATTCGCCAGAATAACCGCCGCCAGGATAATGACACATCCCAATATCATGCGCAATGTGATACTTTCATGAAGAATCATAACCGAGAGCAAGGTTCCGAAGACAGACTCCATAGACAGAATGATTGCCGCCTTTGTCTCATCCACATACTTCTGGCATGCTGTCTGAAGAAGATAGCAGACCGTTGTGCTGATAATGCCGAGATAGAGAACACTCCACCATCCTTTTGCAGTAACCTGAAAATGCACCTGCCCGGAGGCAATCATGAATATCAATGATAAAATACCTGCCGTACACATCTGAATAAAGTTCAACACAGATGCCCTGTACTTCTTCACAAAGATGCTTGTCAGAAAAATCTGAAAAGCAAAGCCCACTGCACATATAAGGGTCAGTCCGTCACCCAGTCCCAGGGACAGATCTTTATCCAGGGACAAAAGTCCCACCCCCACGATGGCCAGCACTGCTCCTATTATACCTCTGAATCCTACTTTTTTCCGGCAGATCAGAAAAGCAATAAAAGGAACAATCACCACATTTGTGGCTGTGAGGAACGCATTCTTTGACGGAGTCGTATACTGCAGTCCTATGATCTGAAGAGAAAACCCAATAAAAAGAGCTGCGCCCATAAAAACTCCTGCAGTTACTTCCTCTTTTTTTATTCCTTTAAGATTTCGGATACTTATCCCACCCATAAGCACGGAAGCCAACAGAAAACGAATGGTCATGATCTGAAAAGGCGACAGACTGTCAAGAGCCATGTCACTGGCTACAAATCCTCCTCCCCAGATAACAGTAACTAATACCAATCCGGCAATCGCCATATATTTTTTCATAAATCACCTTATCCTTTCAGAGGTTTCAGGCAAATATCAGACCCGATTCCACATAAAAATTCCGCAAGCACGTCAATACATCCCTGCACATCCTCCATACTGCACACTTCTGCCGGATTATGCATATAGCGAAAAGGTATGGACATAACTGTTGTAGGTATCCCCCTGCCTGCCATATGAATAGCATCTGCGTCCGTACAGGTTCTTCCACATCCGTCCTCCCACTGATATTTTATATGTACATTCCGGGCAGCTCCGTGCTTTGTCAGTTCTTCCCCTACAGTAGTTGCCGCATAAATTCCACATGTGCACCCTCTTTCCTTGGCCTTTTTCGCAGCCTCCAGGATAATATATCCTCCCAGACGGTCACCAAGGCCTCTTGCACAAAGTCTGTCATTTAAAAGTTCTCTGTAATCCGTGTCAAAGCTCACCGAATCACCACAGGCCACATGAGCCATGGCATCTTCCCTGGAAACAGCACCGATATCGATGATGATATCTGTAATTTCCAACTCTTTCTTATTCAGAGAGCCATGGTTTCGGACTGCGCCGTAAACCACATTTCCTTCATGCATAATTCTGACTTTCTGTCCAAGATAAGTTCCCGGATAAATACCACCCGCCTTGGATACGTGGAGCATTCCTTTCTCCGTAATATGCGATACCATGAGACCAATCTCATCCATATGTGCCGACAGCATAACCTTGATCTCTGCATCCGGATTTACAATACTTACCACATCGGCAATTTCATCCGTGTAGATCTCATCCGCAAATCCTCTTGCATACTTTATAACTTTTCTCTGAATCTCTTCCTCGAAACCGGAAACCGATGCTGTTTCCAGTAATTCATATAAAAATTCTCTGTTCATATGTATTCTTACTCCCTTTTCCCATTCTATACCGCGTTCATCGTCTGCTCACGCTTTTTGTTGATCCGATAATACAATCCTACACTGAGCAGGAATCTGGACACCTGATCCATCGCAATAATAATCCAGATTATTGTCAACGGCAGCCTTAACACATAAGCAGCCAGCATGCACAGAGGAATCCTTACGATCCATATGCCAAATCCCGCTACCAGCATAGGCGCATTCTTATACCCCATAGCTCGGATGGTTCCATTGTAGATCCTGGACAGATTCTGAGGTATCTGGATGAATCCCATAACGAACACATATACAACACCTATAGCCTGCAATTCCGGTTTGTCCGTCATCAGAGTCATAAAGAACCGCGGGAGGAAAATCAGCAGCACCGAAGTTATCGAGCTGATAAATACTCCCACTTTCAGCTGCTCTTTAAAGTAAACTTTTCGCAGTTCCTCATCCTGCATACCAATTGCTCTGGCTGCCAGTGTAGTGGATGCCGTGCTAAAACCAATGGCCGGCATCTCCGTAATTTCCTCTGCCTGTATACCCAGCTGATATGCGGCAAACGCCTGGTTTCCGTAGAATAATATCACTTTACTCAAAATGATAGCAGAAACCTGCCAGAATACGGTTTCCAATGCTGCCGGGATTCCTGTAGTATAGATTTCGTAGATACATTTTTTATCAAAACTGAAAAATCTATGCTCAGATGGTACTTTTCGAAACAGTCCACCCTTCTTTTTATATAAAAGGTACAGTCCTGTACCTGCACCAACTGCCTGTGCCGTCAAAAGAGCGATAGCCGCACCTTTTATTCCCATGCCCGGAATACCGAAGGCACCAAAGATAAAACAATAACCACAGACAATATTGACCACATTCATAAGAACCGCAATATACATAGGAATCTTTGTATTGCCGTATCCCTGGAAAGAGGCTGTAACCACCGTCGTGATCACCACAAACGGGAATTCGAATATAATAGTCTTCATATACCCCTCTGCCAGAGAGAGGATCTGGGGATCCTTTGAAAAAAATCCAAGAAAAAGCGGTGCCTTAAAGTATAACACCACCTGAAAAACAAACACAATGATCATTTCCGTAAGTATGGTCTGCTCCGCAATCTTCCTGCAATCCTGATGTCTGCCCGCACCGTATGCCCGGGCGATCAAAACCGTAGCCCCAATTGCCACTCCCTTATAAAAACACCATAATGTATCCGTAATCCGGATACAGATCCCCTGTGCGGAAATGTCATTTGCAAGCAACCGTCCAACCATTGCCGTGATTACCAGGTTTGCCGAAATCTGAAGTATGTTTTCCAGTATCATCGGAATAATGATTTGATAAATATCTCGTTTTATAACTTTTTTCCGTACACAGAAACCTCCATCCTTTTTAAAACGGGTGTTTGAATATACTTCAGACACCCGTTTTATTATGCTTTGTTTATAAATATGACCATGCTTCTATTTGCCGAATTTGGATTTCATTTCCTCCTTCCATCTTTTCCCTTCCTTTCTTACTTTCTTCTGTATTGCTCGGCCCGCTCTGCCAGCGATTCCTTCCCGGTTCCGAAAATCTTCCAGGTAAATGTAAACGGTTCCGGATACAGTTTATCTTTTTCCAGACACTCGGCACCCCAGCTTGCACTTCCCAGACCATGCTGTGCATAATCAACAGATAATTGGATATTTTCCGTTCTGTGAAGTTCATTTGTATGTGTCGCCTGTGTCAGGTTTTCCTGTGTATAATGTAATGCTCCAAAAGAGAATTCTTTATCCGATGCGATACAGATTCCGTTACCCGCCTCTGTCACAAACGCAGCCCAGCGAGTATCCTCATGATTTCCTGTCTCCTGAGGCAGTACATAAGGGAAATAGAAATCTTCCACCTTCTTCTCCCAGCAGCCTATCGCGTTGCCTTCTTTACAGTCCGGATATGTTTCCAGAGGTCCTCTTCCGTACCAGACTGCCTGTTCACAGGCTTTATCCAGCACAAACCGCATACCGATCCGCGGAAAACTCTCCGGAAGCTGCACACCGGTTGGCACTCCGTGATAACTCATGGTTATAAGACCATCTGCCTGAATGTGATATTCAGCCTTTACAATGATTTTCCAGTCAACCGTTATCGGTGCATAGATCTGTGAAACGGAGATAACCACTTCCTGTTCCTTCTCCTCTACCGTCACCTTTTCAACAAGGTTTGTCATGACTTTCACCATCGCTTTTTCCCAGATTTCAGCCACATTCTTGTCATTATCAACAGGTGCTCTCCAGAAGTTCAGCCCCAGTCCTTTGCATATTAACCGTTCGCCATTCAATGTATAACCACTTAAATATCCATGAACCCGATCAAACTCGGCAGTAAAATTCTGGCCTTCCACATAAATAATTCCTGCTTTCTCCACCATATGCAATTCTCCGGAGCTTCTGTTATCTGCCGGCTCTTTCACTGTCTTCCGAACTGCTTTATTGAGACATTCCTGATGGAACGCAACCTCATGATGAGCTTCCTCAGACCAGATCTGTTTTTCTTTGTAACATACTGCGATCGTCAACCAGATATCCTGTTCATCGCACCATGCTCCTGACTCTGCAGAATCATATACCGTGATGCGTTTGCATCCATGTGGTGCTATCTCACTCAGATCCACCTTACCTTCCAGCAGAATTCCCTGCAGTGTATGAACCTTGAATGTACCTTCAAGATGAGACAGGTCAGTAAAATCATATTTATTACAAACTGTAATTTCACCTGTGGTTTTATCAAAATCGATAAATGTTACCGGCTCCATTACTTTTTTTACCTGTAAAATACCTGGCGTCGGTCTTCTGTCTGCCTGGATCAGTCCATCACAACAAAATGCCCCACTGTTTGGATAATCCCCGTAATCTCCGCCATATGTATAGTAAGCTTTGCCGTTGCTGTCATATTTTTTAATACCGTGATCAACCCACTCCCAGATAAAACCGCCCTGCAGCCTTGGATATCGTTCAAATATTTCCCAGTATTCTTTTAATCCTCCCGGGCCATTTCCCATTGCATGTGCGTACTCGCATACTACATGAGGTTTCTTCTTTGCAGTGTCTCTTCCCAGGATCTCCAACGCCTTATGTCTGGTATACATGGTACTGTACACATCAGCTATAGAAGCATCCCTGTCTTCCTCGTAATGAACCAGTCTGGTTGGATCATACTCTTTTATAAATCTTCCGCTGGCTACAAAGCTGCTTCCGAATCCTGATTCGTTTCCCAGTGACCAGAACAGAATACTTGGATGGTTCTTATCCCTTCTTACCATACGTTCCGCACGATCCACATAGCTTTTTTCCCAGATCGTATCATCACTGATCTTATTCATGTTTTTGGTATAAGCCATCTGGTTACACTCCAGATCAGCTTCCTCCATCACATAAAGTCCAAGACGGTCACACATATCCAGAAAATCAGGATGTGGCGGGTAATGCGAGGTTCGTACTGCATTGATATTGTTCTGTTTCATCAGATACAGATCAGCCAGCATATCCTCTTTTGTAATGCATCGTCCTGTATTTTCATTCCAGTCATGTCGGTTTACTCCTTTTAATTTGATAGCCTCTCCATTTACCAGGAATAATCCGTCTTTCACACAAATATTTCTGAATCCTGTCCACTCTCCATAGGATTCCAGAACTTCTCCCTGTTTCTTCAGGGTAAGGATCACCCGATACAACTCAGGTTGTTCTGCTGACCAGGGTTTTATATTCTCCAGAATTACCTCTGTCACATATTCTGTCTCGCCTTTTTTACCACTTATCTCGCGGCTCTCACTGAAGATGACCTGTTCGCCGTCCATTACTTCCATCTCAACAGTAAGCGCCGTCTCATCCTCCGTATGATTTTCAAACACTGCTTCCAGGCAAATCTTTCCGGTTGTCTCCTTCTTTTGAAGAGCACCCGGATCATTCTGTTCCATCACCGGATCAGATACGATCCGCCAGTCCCGCATATGCTGTTTCGGTCTCCGGATCAGAGATACATCTCTGATGATTCCGGCAAACCACCACATATCCTGATTTTCCAGATAACTGCCATCACTGAACTTGTAGACGATCACCGCCAGCACGTTTTCCCCATCCTGCAATGCTTCTGTCACATCGAATTCAGCTGTGTTACGAGGTCCCTGGCTGTATCCTATGAATGTACCGTTGAGCCATACGTGATAAGCACTTTCAACTCCGTCAAACCTCAGGATATATTCCCTGTCTTTTTGTTTCTCCTCCTGAAATGTGTACCGATAAACACCCGTAGGATTGTCTGCCTGTATGCCCGGATCATCCAGAATCGGGAACAATGCTATCGCATCATTATAATGTGGATAATCATAACCATTCAGCTGCCAGTGTCCGGGAACCGGCATCATGCCAAACTCCCGATCGTCATATTCCTTCTCCATACATGTGTCAGGAACATAAAACGGTGACTCATAATAAGCAAATTTCCACTGTCCGTTCAACAGACGGTAATTGGAACATTCTTCTCTTCTTCCCTGTCTTGCCGATTCCTTATTCGGATAACCACAATAAAACGGTCTGACCGGAAGACGATTTCTTCCAAGGACCTCTACGTTACTCCAATCCATGTGTTTATATACGTATTCCATATCTTTCCCCTTTCTACTTTTATTCAGGGCAACTTTCCCTGAACAACCTGTCTGAACACCTTCTTTTGATACCAGAGTGTGGAATATCCTACAAAGATCAAACCCTGATAATCGGATATCTTCGATGCGTTGGCATCCAGCATAGATTCAAAGACCTCTTTTACTTTAAATCCGTTTTTTTCAAGTTCCATCTTTATATTCACGCGGATAATCTGATAAAATTTATCTTCCACTTCTTCTTCCTCGCCATACAAAAGCATAACTCCTATGGTTCCTCTTGTACCTTGAATGGCTGAGTATTCAAAACATTTGTTGTATCCCAGTTCGCCTGCCGCCTCCAGAATCCTTTCCCTTGTCTTCTGAGATACAGAAAAGGTAGTGTCATTTTTCAGAACTCTGGATACAGATGCTGCAGATACCCCGGCCCTCCGGGCGACATCTCGTATGGTAGCCATATTCCCACCTCTTGATTAATTAAATCACATCGTTTGACTGTACATTTATCTCCGATGCAATTTAGTTAATATTTCTTTTTATTTAGTAAATTTATTTCCATTCCTTATACCATCACATTACTTGAAATAATAGGATTTGTCAACAATATAATTGGATATTCTTCTGTTTTTTTGTAATAATACATATTTTTATCACTTTTGTATAATTTATCACACCTGTTATTTAGTAAATTTATATAAAGAAAATGGACTGTTTTATCACAAAACAGTCCATTTTTTTCGTCTTTAGTAAATTTGTTTACCTGATCAATATTCAACATCTGCGGTCATCCGGATTATGATCTCTTACTATCGAAAAATAATAGCAGAACCATTCCAGCGGTACAAACATAACGAACGGTGCCAGATCATCATGAAGTCCCATAGCAAAGCCTGCATAATCCAGAACAATTGCTGTCCCCTTCCACTTCTCAACAAACTTAAGCGCTCTCTGTGTAATCACTCTGGAGGAATCTGTAGGAACCAAAAACAAAAACGGAACACCGGATTCTACAATCTCCAGAGGTCCATGACGGAATTCTCCCGCCTGTATCACCGCACCATGAGACCAGAGAAATTCCATTCCGGTAATAACACCTTCTTTATAAGCAAGAGGCACCATGGAGCTGGCGGATACGGTGTAGAATCCTTTCAGGTTACGAAAAACAGAGGGAGATAATCATAGCCAGACGCTGTGATTATCTCCCTCTGCTTTCCATTTTTCTGTTAATAAAGACCCAAATTTAATTCTTTATATTTTTTTCCGTACTGGCAGTTTCTTTTTCTGTATATTCCTCTATATCTGTCGCTGTCACCTGTTTAATATGTCGTTTTTTCAGGCGCTGATACACAACTTTCCGAAAAATAGTATAGACCACTGACAGCAGCGGAATAAAAACAAGCATTCCTACAATCCCCATAAGATTTCCGCCGATGGTAACTGCTGCCAGCACCCAGATTGACGGAAGCCCTACAGATTCTCCGACAACATGAGGATAAATCAGATTTCCCTCAATCTGCTGCAGCACCAGAAATACTATTATGAATATAATTGCCTGCTTCGGGCTTACCATAAAGATTAAAAAACTTCCTACGGCACACCCGATAAAAGCACCAAAAATAGGAATCAATGCTGTAAATGCAATCAGAACTCCGATCAAAAGTGCATACGGCATTCTCAAAATGCTCAGCGTAACAACAAACATACAGCCGAGGATCACAGCTTCCAGACACTGGCCTGTAAGAAAGTTTGCGAATGTCCGATACGTCAGAGAACAGACTTTAAGAAATGCATCTGCTTTTTGTTTTGGAAGAAAAGCAAAAAGTACTTTTCTGATCTGTACATGCAGCTTTTCTTTCTGAAAAAGGACATAGCAGGCAAAGGAAAAAGCAATGAAAAAGGTTGCCAGTCCGCTGACTACGGATCCCACCGCTGACATTGTTGTATTCATCATGTTCCCCGCACCATTTCCAAGCAGACTTATTCCCCACCTGATTGCCTGATCCGGTTTAAACTGCACCTGATCTACCAACTTCATAATTTCCCGGTTATCATGAAAAAAATCGCGGATCCAGATTTTAATCTGCGGAATAAAATCTGTGATATTTATCATCAAACTTCCCATTGTCTTCGTAAGCTGAGGAATCACGCCAATCATCACCAGTGCGATCACGCCAACCACCAATACGATCGTGAGAAGCAGGCTGACCGGTCTTGCCAGTTTTCTCGCTGCCTTATTTTCTTTTTTTACATTTTCAAAAATTTTCTTTTCCAAAAAACTCATTGGCACGTTGATCACAAATACAATCGCTCCGCCAAGTATAAACGGAAATATAATCTGCCCTATTGTTTTCAGCACATCAAGCACTACATCAAACTTCCACAGGGCAACAACAAGAAGTGCTGTAAACACAATAAGCTCCCGTATTTTTTTAATAGATAAATTACTTAAATCCAATATCTTCCTCCTCCTTTTGCCTTATATGTATTCCTTGAATTTTTCCGGATAGTTAGATAGTTACAAAAATCACAGAACAAAGGATAGCAATTTCCGGTAAAATAAAAAAACTCTTATTGCATATCAAATACTGCAATAAAAGTCTCACCATTTTCCTGAAGTACCGGATGGCTCCACCGTACTGACGACACTACAAACGCAGATTTCCAAACATAGGTTACTCCTTTTAATTAGGTTTGATTGTACAATAATCCCTGTCTCCTTGTCAATATTCATTTTTTTGAATATCTACCAAAAAACGTTTGGTCTTCCACCTTATAACGAGTTATACTATGAGTATGAAGAGAGCCAGTTTTACACAATACCGGTATCTGGCAAAATTTTACACCAAAAAGGAGTATAGCACTTATGACCATCAAAGAACTTTTCGCGCCGTCCGATATGACGGCGGGAAAACCCTGGGAGAAGATTGTAATTTTTACAATCCCCATGCTGATCGGCAATATCGCTCAGCAGCTTTACAACACCGTAGACAGTATTGTCATCGGAAAATACGTGGGCGACAACGCCCTGGCGGCAGTAGGAAGCGCCAGCCCGATCCTGAACCTGCTTCTGGTACTTTTTGTAGGAATCTCCGTAGGTGCCGGCGTTATGGTATCTCAGTATTTTGGTGCAAGACAACGGGAAGAGCTGTCCATGACGATCGGTAACTGCGTCACACTGACCGCAATTTCTTCCCTGATCATTATGTTTCTGGGAGCCGTTCTCTCGCGGCCGCTTCTGGAGATGCTCCATACGCCTGATTCCATCATTGACTGGTGTACCTCTTATCTGGTCATTCTGATGGTTGGCTGCATGGGAAGTGCCTATTATAATATCCTCTGTGGAATTCTTCGCGGACTCGGCGATTCTATCTCGGCACTGATCTATCTTCTGGTGGCAACTGTCCTGAATATCATTCTGGATATCGTCTTCGTTTCCCGCTTTCAGATGGGTGTCGCCGGTGTCGCCTATGCAACCGTCATCGCACAGGCAGTATCCGCTATACTCTGTTTCTGGAAACTGCTGCGGATGACCGATATCTTTGATTTCAAATTCCGCCATCTGAAGATGAAAAAGAAATACACACTGGAGATCATCCGGCTGGGACTTCCCTCCGGTATCACCCAGGCCATCTTTTCCATGGCCATGGTTATCGTACAGTCTCTGACCAACAGCTTCGGTGAGATGGTCATCGCAGCCAACGTGATCATCATGCGTGTGGATGGTTTTGCAATGATGCCGAACTTCTCTTTCGGAACTGCCATGACTACCTACGCAGGACAGAATGTGGGCGCACATCGCATGGACCGTGTGGAGCAGGGAGCCCGTCAGGGAACCGCCATTGCACTGGGAACCTCCGCGGTGATCACTCTTCTGATCCTGGTCTTCGGCAAAAACCTGATGGCAATCTTTACCGATACTTCGGAACTGGTAACTCTCAGTGCCAACATGATGAAGATACTCGCCGTTGGCTACCTTGCCATGGCCATCACCCAGTCCCTCTCCGGCGTCATGCGTGGAGCAGGTGACACCATGACCCCCATGTGGATCTCTATGATCACCACCGTTGTGATCCGTGTGCCTCTGGCTTACGGTCTTGCTTTCCTCACCAGAACCCCGGAACTTCCAAACGGAAGATATCAGGTGCTCTGGATCTCTCTGCTGGTTTGCTGGTGTATGGGTGCGCTGCTGACATTCCTCTTCTATAAGAGAGGAAACTGGAAGAAAAAAGCGCTGACAGCCAATACGAACGCATAAAGAATCACATCTACCGTGTGGAGTGGATATTTTCATTTTGGAAACAGCCACCTTCTCACTTTATCTTGTTCAAAAAACGGATACAGAAATGATTTTTCACCATTCTGTATCCGTTTTCTGTTTTTTGTATAACAATTTATTCCACTTTTCCGAAGACCCGGAAACTGTTCTTCCAGGTGATTTCTTCTACTTCTTCCCGGGATACGCCCTTGATCTCGGCGATTTTTGCCACCACATACGGAATATTCAGCGAAGAGTTTCGCTTTCCGCGGTTCGGAACCGGTGCCAGATACGGGCTGTCTGTTTCTAAAAGCAGAGATTCCAGCGGTGCGTATTCTACGACTTCCACCAGTTTTCTTGCATTTTTAAAAGTCAGTACACCGCCGATGCCAAGGGAAAGCCCCATATCCAGGTACTCCCGTGCCATCTCTTTCCCGTAGGAAAAGCAGTGTACCACACCGCCGATATCCCCGGCGTGAAGCCGTTTCATCGTATCCAACGTATCTTTTGCAGCGTCACGACTGTGAATGATAAACGGGAGTTTTTCTTCTCTCGCCACTTCCAGCTGCCGCTCAAACCAGTAGATCTGTTTTTCGTGGTTTTCTTTATCCCAGTAATAGTCCAGGCCGATCTCGCCTACAGCCACCGTCTTTTCCATCTGGCAGATCTGATGCATCCTCTGGATCTTTTCTTCATCCAGCGCACCTACATCATCCGGATGCACACCAATCGCACCGTAAATATATGGATAGCGCTCCATCAGATCCACGGTACGGTTCCAGCCTTCTACTTCCGCGCATACATTGATCACTCTGCCGATGCCCTGCGCAGGCAGGGCATCCAACAGTTCTTTTCGGTCTTCACCAAAAGCCTCATCATCATAATGTGCATGACTTTCAAATATCATGTCGCTTCACTCTTTCTAGCAGATCTCTGCGCCTGCAGGCATCTTCTTTTCCGGAACCATCAAAGAGAGGTTACCGTCCGCATCTTCCGCACATAACAGCATACCTTCAGAAAGTACACCTGCCAGTTTTGCAGGTTTCAGGTTCACCAGAACCATGACTTTCTTTCCTACCATCTCTTCTGCGGTATAGTGTCCTTTGATACCGGATACGATCTGTTTTACCTGGCTGCCGATCTTCACCTGAGAGCACAGCAGTTTTCTTGATTTTTTCACTTCTTCGCAGGCGATGATCTCACCAACCTGGAACTGCATTTTTCCGAAATCATCGAAGGTAATCTCTTCTTTTGCATCGATATCAATTACCGGCTCTTCCGGTACTTCCGGTTTTGCCTGTGCAGCTTTCATAGCTTCCACTTTTTCCAGAATTTCTTTCAGATCCAGACGCTGGAACAGGATCTCCGGTTTGTCTGTTACTTTATTTCCTGACGGATACAGACCGAACTGATCCAGTTCTTCGTAAGATCTCTTTTCTCCGTTTAACTGAGCCAGGATCTTTTCTGTGGTTTCCGGCATGAAGGATTCCAGCAGAGAAGCACCGATGGTGATACTTTCTACAAGGTTGTACAGAACTTCTGCCAGACGGTCTTTCTTCTCTTCGTCTTTTGCCAGTGCCCATGGCATGGTCTCGTCAATGTATTTGTTGCAGCGTTTGAACAGATTGAAGATCTCTGTGATAGAATCTGCCACACGCAGGTCTTCCATCTTGGCAGCTACTTTTGCTTTGGTTCCTGTAACTACTGCCTTCAGATCTTCATCTACTTCTTCTGTTACGCCTGTTTTGGTTACCACGCCACCGAAATATTTGTTGGACATGGAAATAGTACGGTTCACCAGATTACCCAGAGTATTTGCCAGATCGGAGTTCAGTCTCTCTACCATCAGTTCCCAGGTGATCACGCCATCATTTTCAAACGGCATCTCATGCAGTACAAAGTAACGAACCGCATCTACTCCGAAGAAATCTACCAGATCATCCGCGTAGATTACATTTCCTTTGGATTTACTCATCTTGCCATCGCCCTGCAGCAGCCACGGATGACCAAATACCTGTTTTGGCAGAGGCAGATCCAGAGCCATCAGGAAGATCGGCCAGTAAATCGTATGGAAACGGATGATATCTTTACCGATCAGATGCAGGTCTGCCGGCCAGTTTTTGTTGAACAGTTCGGAACTGTTGCCGTCGCAGTCATAGCCGATACCGGTGATGTAGTTGGTCAGCGCATCCAGCCATACATAAGTTACATGTTTCGGATCAAAGTCTACCGGTATACCCCAGCTGAAGGAAGTACGGGATACACACAGATCCTGCAGTCCAGGAAGCAAGAAATTGTTCATCATCTCGTTCTTTCTGGATACCGGCTGGATGAACTTCGGATGTTCGTTAATATATTTGATCAGGCGCGGAGCGTATTTACTCATTTTAAAGAAATATGCTTCTTCTTTTGCCGGTGTACACGGACGTCCGCAGTCCGGACATTTTCCGTCTACCAGCTGAGATTCTGTAAAGAAGGATTCGCACGGGGTACAGTACATTCCTTCATAGTGTCCTTTGTAGATATCTCCCTGATCGTACAGCTTTTTGAATATCTTCTGTACCTGTTTTTCATGATAATCATCTGTGGTACGGATAAATTTGTCATAGGATGTATTCATCAGATCCCAGATTCGCTTGATCTCTGTGGATACGTTGTCTACATATTCCTTCGGTGTGATGCCTGCTTCTTCGGCTTTCAGCTCGATCTTCTGACCATGCTCATCT
>OLNW01001494.1_pt1 | contig 22773 bp, 25 predicted proteins | sample 1672121 | NCBI WGS metagenome assembly OLNW01 (sample SAMEA3136648, study PRJEB25190) | human gut metagenome
GATTCTAAATGGCGAGATACGTTACTGTTTACAGCTATGCTGTGAACAGTAACCCGAAATCTTTTAATAGAATCCTAACAGTCGGATCAACAGCGGATTATGTTCATATAGAAATGTCAGAATACTGCTGTCCTCGATCATTTCAAAACATACTTTTCCAAAGTCTGTAGAATAGACCAGCGCAAGGATCAGAAATCCAACCCACACGATTATCAGTCCCAATACAAGCCCAAGTGCTCCGCCAGCCAGATGATTTACAGTTCCCAGAACCGGCAGTTCACCGATAATGTGTACCGCCACCATCAGTGCTTTCACAAGGATAATCGCAATCAGGAAAGTCACAAGGAAGGAAATCAGATTTATGATCATTCTGGAAATATAAGACGCCACATATTCTACAAAGGTCGTTACACCCAGTTCATTATAAATCGCATTATTATTATTTTCCAACAGCAGATCTTTCAAAAACTGCGGTATACTTGCATTTTCGATTGCTTTGATCTGATCATCCTTTGGAATCTCACCAAGTACAGACAGAATGTCTTCCCCGTTGATTCCAAGTTTGCTCCAGTCCTTATCATTCAGTTTTTCAATCTGATCCCGGTCCAGTCCCGCGAGCGGTGTTCCACTCAGATCAGCTTTTAGAAGATCCTCCACCGGAATTTCCGGCATAAATGTTTCAATACATTTCTTTTCAATCAACTCATCAATTGGTGTATATTTTGTCAGCGCATCCGACACATATGGGGACAGGAATGACACAAGTACCAGTGTGATCACGGTAGAAAAAAGTGACAGACCAAATTTTAAAAATCCCCAGACATATCCGAAGACTACACAGATCAAAAATATAATTCCTACTAGAATCAGTAACCTGTTTTCCATATATTCTCCTATCATTACTGTCCGCAGATTTCAGAGCTTGTCTGAAAAATACTTTAGAACAGTAAACCTGTACAGTACTTTTATTTTGTCAAATAAACAACTCTCAGTTCATTTGCACTCATCACATAGTATCGATTGATTCCCGAAGCCTGGAACATTTCCATTGCATCTATATTCAGATTTCCTTGAAATTTCAGGATGCCGGTCATAGTGAAAATACAGCAACGGTTTCCCTCAAACATAATGATCTCTTTATCATTCATTTTTACGTTACTGTACTCACCCATAAATTCTTTGGAGAATACAGCATCCCCAGAACGGTTATATACCCGCAGTTCATATGCCGATTTATCCTGATTCAGCATCACCAGGCCAAAATATTTTTCTGTATGGAACACACTTTTTATTTCCTGACTGACTTTGATTTCTTTCAGCCGTTTCGGTGTGTCCACACCGGAATAAATTTCTATTGCAGTATCTCCGACAACAACAGACCGGTCATTTCCCATAAAGAAGACATCTGCCATCACCATATTTTCATACTGATCTGCTGTCACACGGTTGTCCGCTTTTTCCTTGCCTGTAGCTCCGAAATTATAATATCCGACTCTTGACTGAATCATTCCATCCTTTGTGCACAGATATGTTACTGCAAGCATCGTTCCATCATCCGACATTTCCAGTGAAATTGGATATCCTGTATTTCCAAATGTTGCCTGCTGCTCTACAAGGATGTTTCCTGTTGCATCATAAGAAATAATCTTCGGAGAATTCTCATTTCTCAGAATCGCCGTTACGATTCCCTGATTGGAGATGGCAATTCTTTCGATTGGAAGCGTTGTCTGAATCTCTCCTTTCAGCCCTTCTCTTGTGAATACAAGAATATTATTTCCGCCGCTGTCGGCTACGGCAAATGCATCGTCTTTAACTTCTATGATTGGATTCTGAAGCTGTGTCGACTGAATCCACTGCTCTTCATTTTTCTTATTTAAAAATACAACCCCATCTCTGTTATACCGGACGATGCCATCCGCAAACTGGATGTAACTGCTTGTGTCCGATATATCTTTTGTATAACTGGATGCCTTGCGTGCTGTACCATAAGTCTCATTCTGCAGCATAAGCCAGGTACCGCATAAAGCAAGCGCAATCAGAATTACATAAGATGCAATGGTTTTGAATTTTCTTCTTCGCACCTTCCTGACCGTTGTCCTCACAGCTTTAATATCACCTGGTGCTTTGACTACTTTTAGATACGGTGTTTTCTTTCGCGCCATATTACTCCCCTTATCGTTAGTTTGCAAACCTGTTTGTCTTTTCATCCTGTCCATCTATTAGAATAATAGCTGAATTCTCATCTTACTACTGTTCGCAGGTTTCCTGTAAACAGTAAAATTAATTATTTCACAGGCATTTCTGCCTTGCATCAGTATACCACGTCTTTACGGCAATAGCAATTTCTGACCAATGTAAATCAGATTCCCGTCATTGAGTCCGTTCATTCTGCAGATTGCATCTACATGATTGATATCTCCATACATTTTCCGGCTGATAATTGCCAGTGTATCTCCTTTCTCTACCACATAGACACCGTCACTTCCATTGGCGTCGGATGTTGTTGCCTCCGCACTCGTACCTGCTGCTTTCACGGATGCAGATGCCTCCTGTACCGGTTCTGTTTCCTCTGATTTTGCTGCTGAAGCATTTTCTTCATCGCCAGCACCTGCTATCTCTTCTCCTGTTGACTGATTTCCTCCTTCTTCTTCCTGATCTGCCTCTTGCTGACCAGTCTCTTCCTGCGTCGTGTGCTGAATCTCTGTTTCACTCTCTGCGCCGGACTGATCCTGAGTTTCCACTTTTGCTGTCTGACCAGAAGTGACTGTATTCACTATATTTCCTGTTTCCTGGGTAGCTCCGGTCAGATTCTGAAGTTTTGACTGTACTGATTTCATTTTATCAAAATTATTGAGCATGGATACGCCCATAATGATCAGGATCAACACAAGTCCGGTACTGACTGCATAGATCATTCCACCGGTCTTTCCCATTCTTCTCCTCCTGTGCTGACCTCGTTCTCGAGCCAGATTACGAAAGTTCTGTGCAGCTTTATCTTCCACAGATTCGGTTGCGACCGCCCCATTTTTTTTTCGACTTGCAATCATATAGTTCTGCATGCATGGATTTTTCTCATAGTAAGTATAATGACCGCCTGTCTCCATAAGGTCATTCATCTTATGTACATAATAGATCTCTTCTTTTTCCTGTGAATCTCTCATAACAAAGATTGTATTTTTCTTTGGAAATGATTTTTTATGCAGTTTTATTAACGAATGGTCCGGTTCCAGCGGCATTCCAGACTGTACCATAAACCATCCTACGATTTCTCCGTCCTCAAAAAATTCTTTGCATTCTTCATAGGCACATTTCCATGCTGCATCGTCAAGCACGTATTCATTTCCTGATTTCTTCAGATCATGAATTTTAATCGCGCCGTATATATATACATAATCTTCATTCGCATTTCTCTGCATCTCCCCAATCAGAAATGCACCCAGAGGACTTTTTCCCTCGGATTCGTCCTGTTCATATTTTTCTGCCAGTTGTGCAAAAAAAGTGTCCACATAATCTTCCACATAGATCTTCGGGGTATCACTTACATTTCCAATCTGACGAACATTTTTCGGTATCTGTCTCTCCATTTATACTCACTCTCCTGCTCTGAATTTTTATTTTTTTCGGCGACGTACTGAGGATAGCACAGCAAAAAGGAGAGATTTTATCACTTGATGTCAGATGAATTCGACAAAGTTATTGCCAGAGTTTATCTGAAAGATCATTCCTGCAATCTTCATGCTCCACTTTTCGATACATCTTACAGAAAGCATTTTCAGACAATACGTGCATCCTCCATGTCAATCAGCGGAGTGATTGACATGGAAGTGAACAGTAACAGACAAACTCCTGGCAAAGATTGTTTTATAGAATTTTCATTCTTTTTCTTTCCACGTGTGCTACTATATAATCAGCAGGAGGGTTAAATAAAGACTTTCCAAACAAATTAATCATTACATGTCTGAAAAATACTTTCTGCAAGATGTATATCACGCTTTGCGAGTGATTTTATTTAAGTGATTCTTGGCTGCTATGATAATCTACTGTAAACATTCAGAACTTTATGTTACTGTTTACAGAGCAGCAGAATGGAGATTGCTATGAAGTTATTTAAGAATTATATAACCGTTAATAATCAAAAGAAAGGACTTACTTACGATCCGGTATTTTATGCCGCTTTAAGAGAGCTTGCGCACGATCCGGTTGTTCGCCAGATGAAGCGTTATCCACATCATGGTTCCACTGACTGTTTCCGTCACTGCCTGCACGTTGCATACTTCAACTATAAGATCTGCCGTGCATTAAATCTGGATTATAAAGCCGGGATCCGCGCCGGAATGCTGCATGATCTTTTTCTGTATGACTGGCATACTCATGGAAAAGAAACAGGAGAACGCCTGCATGGTTTAACGCACCCTAAGAAAGCGCTTCAAAATGCACGCAAACACTTCAAACTGAATCATATTGAAGAAGATGTAATTGTAAATCATATGTGGCCTGTGACTCTGTTCCACTTTCCACATACACGGGAAGGCTGGGTGATTGTACTGACAGATAAGTATTGTGGATTGCTTGAGACCTTAAAATTATTATAGGATTTTTTGTTTCGTAAAGTAGAGCTTATTTTTAGAAAACTGGTAGATATTAAATTTTGAGATAAAAAGAATGCCCATTGTGCCATATCAATCAGCACAACAGACATTCTTTTTATTTTTCTGAGATTTTAAAAGCTCAGATTATTTTGCAAATGCTTTGATTTTCTCATAGATACTGTCTGTATCAAGACCGTACTTCTTCAGAAGTTCTAATGCCGGACCTGATTCTCCGAAAGTATCATTTACACCGATCTTCATAACTTTTGTCGGAGCCTGCTCTGAAAGAACGTCACATACAGCACTTCCAAGTCCGCCGATTACGGAATGTTCTTCAACTGTAACAACTTTTCCAGTCTCTTTTGCAGCTGCAACAACCAGTTCCTCATCCAGAGGTTTGATTGTGTGAATGTTGATGACTTTTGCATCGATTCCGTCTGCTGCAAGTTTCTCTGCTGCTTCCAGACAGTTATTTACCGGAAGACCTGTAGCGATGATTGTCAGATCTCTACCTTCTCTTAATACAACACCTTTTCCAAGCTCAAACTTGTAATCCGGATTGTCATTGATCACCGGCACTGCAAGACGTCCAAATCTCATATAAACTGGTCCCTGATACTCGTAAGCTGCACGAACTGCTGCTCTTGCTTCTACATCATCAGAAGGATTGATTACAACCATTCCCGGGATAGTACGCATTAAGGCGATATCTTCGTTACACTGGTGAGTTGCTCCGTCTTCTCCTACAGAGATTCCTGCATGAGTTGCTCCGATCTTTACGTTCAGATGCGGATATCCAACAGAGTTTCTTACCTGCTCAAATGCACGTCCTGCTGCAAACATTGCGAAAGAACTTGCAAATGGAACTTTTCCTGCTGCTGCCAGACCTGCTGCCACACCGATCATGTTGCTCTCTGCAATACCACAGTCGATGAAACGGTCCGGATGTGCTTTCTTAAATACACCTGTCTTTGTAGCTGCTGCCAGGTCAGCATCAAGTACTACTACATCGTTATGTTCTGTACCAAGCTCGGCTAATGCATTACCGTAGCTGTCTCTTGTTGCGATCTTCTTTACTTCTGACATAATGCTTCACCTGCTTTCTCTAAATCTTCCATTGCAATTGCATACTGCTCATCGTTCGGAGCTTTACCATGCCATCCCACCTGATTCTCCATGAAGGAAACTCCTTTTCCTTTCAGAGTCTTGGCAATGATTGCTGTCGGCTGTCCTTTGACTGTCTTTGCTTCTTTGAATGCAGCATCGATCTGGTCAAAGTCATTTCCGTCGATGTTGATTACATGGAAATTAAATGCTTCAAACTTCTTATCGATCGGATATGGAGAGTTTACTTCCTCGATGGTTCCGTCAATCTGAAGGTTATTGTTATCTACGATTACAACCAGGTTATCCAGCTTATGGCTTGCTGCCAGCATGGAAGCCTCCCATACCTGACCTTCCTGGATCTCACCGTCGCCAAGTAATGTGTAGACTCTGTAATCAGCATTATCAAGCTTTCCTGCGATTGCCATACCAACTGCTGCTGAGATTCCCTGTCCAAGAGATCCTGAAGACATATCTACACCCGGGATATGCTTCATATCCGGATGTCCCTGAAGGTAAGATCCTGTGTGACGAAGTGTCTTCAGATCTTCTTTCGGGAAATATCCTCTCTCTGCAAGTGCAGAATAAAGTCCCGGAGCTGTATGTCCTTTGGAAAGAACAAATCTGTCACGATCTGCTTTCTTAGGATCCTTCGGGTCGATATTCAGTTCCTCAAAATAAAGGTATGTAAAAATGTCAGCTGCTGAAAGGGATCCGCCCGGATGTCCGGCTTTTGCACTGTGAACTGCTGTCACAATGTCCTTACGGATCTCATTTGCTGTTTTCATAAGCATTAACTTATCCATGATATCTCCTTTTTTATATTATATTATTTTTTATACTTCATACTATATCACATACATCAGGTAAGTAACAGAATATCACGAAAAATTTTTCATGTAACACAAAGGCTATTATTACTCACCGAATACAGCAATGTAATCTTTTTTGAATTTCTCAATACCTGCATCTGTCAGTGGGTGGTGTGTCATCTGCTCGATTACTTTGTAAGGTACTGTAGCGATGTCAGCTCCTGCCAGTGCACAGTCTGTAACATGGATCGGGTTACGAACGCTTGCTGCAATGATCTCTGTATCGATTCCTGCTACATCAAACATCTCTGAGATCTCTGTAATCAGATCAACACCTCTTACAGAAATATCATCCAGACGTCCAAGGAACGGAGATACATATGTCGCACCTGCTCTTGCTGCAAGAAGAGCCTGGTTTGCAGAGAAGATCAGTGTTACGTTTGTCTTGATTCCTTCAGCTGAAAGAACTTTAACAGCTTTCAGACCTTCTACTGTCATCGGGATCTTAACAACCATGTTCGGATGGATCTTTGCAATCTCGCGTCCTTCTGCGATCATTCCTTCTGCATCTGTTGTTGTAGCTTTTACTTCTCCGCTGATTGGTCCGTCTACAATAGATGCGATCTCTGCGATTACTTCTTCAAATACACGTCCTTCTTTTGCGATCAGTGACGGGTTTGTTGTAACTCCGCAGATCACTCCCATGTCATTTGCTTTTTTGATGTCCTCTACATTTGCTGTGTCAATAAAAAATTTCATTGTAATGCTCCTCCTTGATTTGAAAATCGTTTGTTTATGACTTGATTATATCTGTTTCATTTTGTCAGGTCAACAGGCCTGAAACTTATTAATAATTTAACAAACTAATATTTCCGAATTATTTTGTATATTTATTAATATTAATTAATATTATTCAAATCCAATTACACAATTTGTAGTGATTTTCCGCTTATTCAGAGCATCTTGTTTTTCTATTTCTTGTCTTAAATCGTAATATTATTACTAATAATTTGATTCATTTTTATTAATTTTTATTTTTTCTATCTCGGATATGTGGTCGTTCCACGTACTACAAGTTTGGGTTGATACTCTACGTGATAAATGCTTACAGGCTCGATTTCCGTATATTTCCGGTCTCTGGAAGCAATCTTTTTCATGATAATATCACAAGCATCCATCCCTTTATAAACCACGAAATGCTCAATGGTCGTAAGGGATACTTTTTTCACCTTAGAAAACAGTGTATTATCACATCCCATCACAGACATATCTCCTGGGACTTTATATTTTTCATCATGAAGTGCATCCAGAATTCCAAATGCAATCATATCATTCAATCCTACGATCGCAGTCAGTTCATCATGTTCTCTGAGAAGCTCCAGTGTCAGATCGTACCCGATACGGTATTCTGAATCAATTCCCGGAACATCCCCATCAATCTTTTCATCTGCCGCTTTGATCACCACATTGTCACCCAGTCCTGCCTTCCGGTACTCCTCAAGGAATCCTTCTACACGACGTGACCGCTGCTTCTGCCTCACAGTCAGAGGCGGGGCAATATACGCTACATGCTGATGTCCAAGCTCCAGCAGATGCCTTGCCATCAGCCTTCCGAGTTTGGTATTATCCAGCTCTACCGCATCCACATCCAGATGCTTGTCACGGTTGTTAATCACAACTACCGGAATCTGTTTTGCCAGATCTGCTACCTGATCCATAAAGCACTGGCTCGGATTACACATATAAATGATTCCCTGTGCATTTAACGTAGGAATCATCTTGAGATATCGTTCTTCCAGTTTCAGATCCCTCTGCGTATTGCATACAAAGATTCCAACGCCCTTTTCCGCTGCCCTGGATTCAATTCCCTGAAGCAGCATTACATAATAAGGGTTCGTCAGATTGGGGCTGATCACGACCAGGAATTTCTCTTTCCGCTCTTCCCGGCGTGCCCTCCGCTTTGGAAGCTCATATCCAAGATCTTTGGCCGCCTGTTCTACTTCTCTGATTACTTCTTTTGAAAAAGAAACATTGTATTTCTTATTCAATACCATCGAAACGGTTGCCTGGGATACTCCCGCGCGTTTTGCCACATCCGAAGATGTTACTCTCTTCTTTGCCATAACGCCTCCTGAGTATAACTCTTACAGTTCCGTTCTTCCATCAAGTGCACGCAGCAAAGTCACCTCATCAATATACTCAAGGTCACCGCCCACCGGCACACCACTGGCAATCCTGCTCACCTTAATTCCAACCGGTTTGATCAGTTTGCTGATATACATCGCTGTCGTCTCACCTTCAAGACTTGAGTTTGTCGCAATGATCACCTCGTCAACATCTCCCTGCAGACGTTCCATCAGCTCTTTCAGACGGATATCTCCGGGACCGATTCCCAGCATCGGGGAAATCGCTCCATGCAGTACATGATAAACGCCATTGTATTTTCCGGTCTTCTCATATGCTGCAAGATCACGCGGTGTCTCAACAACCATAATGGTCTTATGATCACGGTTCTCATTACTGCAGATCGGACACACATCCCGGTCTGTCAAAGTACAGCATACTTTGCAATACTTCACATTCTTTCGTGCATCCACGATTGCGTTCGCCAGACCTTCCACCTGATCGAGCGGCATATTGATTACATGAAATGCCAGTCTCTGCGCCGATTTATTTCCGATTCCCGGCAAGCGGGAAAATTCTTCGATCAGCCTGCTGATCTGGTTACTATAATAATCCATTCATTACACCTCGACTTCTGGGTTTAGAACAGTCCCGGCATTCCGCCGCCAAGTCCGCCTGTCATCTTGGACATGACTGAACTTGCTTCTTCTTCTACTTTGCGTAATGCTTCATTTGTTGCAGCTACGATCAGATCCTCCAGCATCTCGATGTCATCCGGATCTACTACTTCTTCTGCAAGTTTTACTTTTGTAACTTCTCTCTTACCGGATACTGTAACTTCTACAGCTCCGCCGCCTGCTGCTGCAGTAAATTCCTTTGTCTCAAGTTCTTTCTGCTGCTCTTCCATCTGGCGCTGCATCTTCTGCGCCTGTTTCATAAGGTTTGCCATGTTTCCCGGCATTCCGCCGCCCGGAAATCCTCCACGCTTAGCCATTCTTAATCCTCCACTGTAATCTCCATATTGATTTTCTGTTCTATATCCACAAATGTATCCTCGAAGTGACGTCCTTCTTCCACATGACGTACTTCCACTTCTACTTTCTTCCCGATCTTATTCTCGATCAGTTCTTCCAGCTCCTGTACATGATCCTCACGGCCGACAATCTGAGCTGCCAGACTGTCAGGAAGAACGATCATCAGACGGTTATCTCCTCCAAGACTGAGTCTTGCTTTTTTCAGATATCCACGCACCATTCCCGATGCCTCATCCGCAATAGAGCGGAAGTTTTTTACAACCTCCTGCACATCTTCCGGGATGGCGTTCGGGAGCTCCGGTTTTACCCGTTTTCCACGCGCTGTCTGATCCGGCGCAGCATCATTTACATATACCATGCGTTCCGACATAGAAGCGGCTGCCTCCAGCCCTTTCTCCACCTTTTCCTCCACCGCACGGATACGGTCCAGCAGACTGTCCTGCTTCGTTTCCATGGCCGGTGTGCACAGTTTGATCAGGGCTACTTCCAGCATCACTCGTTTCTGAGTTGCATATTTTAACTGTCCTGAAAGTTCTGAGAACACACGGATATATCGAAGCAGCATATCCAGTTCGATCATCTCAGATTCTTCTTTGAGCTGCATCATATTTTCCGTGGATACATCCAGCACGTCCTCTATATTATCAGATGTTTTCACCAAAAGCAAATTTCGGAGATACCATGTAAAGTCCGCTGCCAGCTGGGTCAGTTCCCTTCCCTGCATGACCAGATCTTCCACAATATCAAGAACTCCTGCCACATCTCTTCCTATGACTTTTCGAAGCAATTTACTGAACACATCTGTGTCCACTGCCCCGAGCACTTCCAGCACATGATCGTAAGTCAGTTTCTGTCCCAGATAGAAAGCAATACACTGGTCAAGAAGACTCAGTGCATCACGCATGGAACCATCTGCTGCCTTGGCAATATACCGCAGCGCTTTCTCTTCCACTTCTACCTGCTCTGTTTCCATCAGCTCTCTCATACGATCTGTGATCGTCTCGATACTGATTCGCTTGAAATCGTAGTGCTGGCATCTGGATAAAATCGTGATCGGAATCTTATGCACTTCCGTCGTTGCAAGAATAAAGATAACATACTCCGGCGGTTCTTCCAGTGTTTTCAGCAGTGCGTTAAATGCTCCTATAGAAAGCATATGCACCTCGTCGATAATATAGACTTTATACCGTCCTTCTGTTGGGCGATACGTCACTTCCTCACGGATCTCACGGATGTTGTCTACACCATTGTTGGATGCCGCATCAATCTCGATCACATTCATAGAAGTTCCCGCTGCGATAGATTTGCACATAGCACACTCTCCGCAGGGACTTCCATTGACCGGATGCTCACAGTTGACTGCCTTTGCAAAAATCTTCGCTACGGTCGTCTTACCGGTTCCTCGTGTTCCACAGAATAAATATGCATGTCCAATACGGTTCGCCTTGATCTGATTCTGCAATGTTGTAACAATATGATCCTGCCCCTTTACATCCTCAAATTCTCCGGGACGGAATTTTCTGTATAATGCCGTATATGACATGTCTTACACCTCTTGTCAGTTTTCGTTTTCTTTACTTATTTTCTGCAGACTCTCTCCTTCTATCCTGGAGCCTGTCTGTAAAATCATTCCTGTAATCTGCTTTGTCACTGTTCACAGGTATTTGTAAATATCTGTAAACAGTAACTCTGCTCTTTTTATACTTCGTCACCGAAACTGATACCGATCATTCTTGCTTCTTTGATCAGACTGCAGTTCGGATCTACATATTTCAGTTTTCCGGCTACTTCTTCCAGCGGAACTTTCACTGTCTCGCCGCCACGCATGGCAACCATATATCCATACTCTTCATTTAAGATCAGTTCTGCCGCTTTCGCACCTACTCTTGTAGCGAATACTCTGTCGTAAGGACACGGAGATCCACCTCTCTGAGTATGTCCTGGAACAGTAATACGAACTTCCTTATCTGTTGCTTCCTGAATCTCTTCTGCCAGTTCATAAGCGATGGAAGGATATTTTCTCTTCGCCAGTTTTTCTTTGTATTCTTTCTTTTTCAGCTTGGCATCTTCTTTGGAAATAGCTCCCTCTGCCACTGCAAGAATTGTAAATGGCTTACCGGCTTTTGTACGTCTATCGATCACGTTCTTGATCGCTTTGATATCATATGGAATCTCTGGAAGAAGGATGATGTCTGCTCCACCTGCAATACCTGCATGCAGTGTAACATGTCCTACCTTATGTCCCATAACCTCAATGATAAATACACGGCTGTGTGAAGTTGCTGTTGTGTGGATTCTGTCAATTGTATCTGTTGCGATATCCACAGCACTCTGGAAACCGAATGTCATCTCTGTTCCCCACAGATCGTTATCAATTGTCTTTGGAAGAGTTACCACGTTCAGTCCTTCTTCACGAAGCAGATTCGCTGTTTTGTGTGTACCATTTCCTCCAAGTACCACAAGGCAGTTCAGGTTCAGTTTATGATATGTGTGTTTCATTGCCTCAACTTTATCAAGCCCGTCCTTATCCGGCACACGCATCAGCTTGAACGGCTGTCTGGATGTTCCAAGGATTGTACCACCTCTTGTCAGGATTCCAGAAAAATCCTTTGGTGTCAGCATACTGAAATCTGCATAGATCAGACCTTTATATCCATCTTTAAATCCATAAATTTCAACATCATCTCTTTTGGAACAGAGTCCTTTCACAACACCACGCATTGCTGCATTCAATGCCTGGCAGTCTCCGCCACTGGTCAGCATTCCTATTCTTAACATTGATTTATCCTCCTTTGAACACAAAATTCAAAAATAAGCAGCCGGTTTTCCCAACTGCTTATCATTATACCCTATTTATAAATCCCTAACAAGAACTAACCTGATTCTCGCAGAGTGTGTCTGAAAAATACGTTGCTGTTCACAAAAACATCAGGCGAGAAATTCTTCCAATATCTGGCGAATTGCTTCTTCTCTGAGCGCAGGTCTTTCGCCCTCCTGTTTTGTCTGATCCGCACTTCCCTGTACCCTTTTTTTCATTTCTACATTTCTTGGTTCTCCCTCAATACTGATGGAAAGTTCCCGGTCAAAACTGCCGGCATGTTTTTCTCCGGAAATATGCTCCGCCACATCTTCTCCATCCCGGATATTGACACTGACAGGATCTCTTTTTATTCCATTGACAGCTCTCTGGTCCTGTCCGTCATATGCCTGACCATTTTCCGCATCGTCATAAAATTCTGATTCTGCATCATAAGGATCATCTAAGTATTCCGGTTCTGCTGCCAGTTTCGCCTTCTCTGTTTTCTTCTTTGTAAACAGACTCTTTACTCCTCCACCAGTCTTAGAAGTTCCTCTTTCTGACTTTTTACTGTTTTTCTGCAGATTATTCTTTTTCTCTGTCTGTCGGAGCATCTGGTTTTCGTTTTGATACAGACCTGATTTTAAAGCCTGTCTTCCCTGCGCTCCCATTGCATTTTCACCTGCGATCACATCGATTCCATCACTGTTGCGTTCTGTCTGACGCATTCTGCGGAAACGAAATGTACAGATATTTTCCAGATAATCTACCATGTACATTTTTACAGCATTGATTTTATACGGTTCGTCTGACAGTCTCTGCACTACAGAAAGCAGGATGCCCTCTGCCACACCTGCCGCAAGATAGCGGTATACAGTCTCCGTAAAGCCATACTGCATATACTGAGTTCCCGCTCCCAGTGCTGCAAGAATTCCGGCAAACCACACCGATAACAGTTCGATCTGTCTCCACGTATGAATCCTGAAAATAAATCCTCTGTATTCATATATGTATTTCTCTACAAATGCATCTATATTTTCCACAGTGTCGTGAATCATACATGTATGCTCGTACTTTGCTCTCACAAGCTTTATCAGTCGGTGTGTGCTTTTAGACATATTTCCGGATGCGCGCAGCAGATTACGCAGTGTAAGCTGATTTACAATCTTTGCAAGTATCCCGAGAATGCCTGTTGCCGCCATCAGATAGAAAGCGACATTCGTATTCGCCAGCACGTCTCTCAGCATAGCAAACCCTCCTGTTTGTTTATTCTGTCACAACGTTCCCGTCAGAGCATATTTTTCAAAATTCTTCTGCAAAACATTTTCTTTTTGATTCGTTTGAAAAATATTTCTATAATCTGACCTCATCACAATCTATTTTTCAGATACACTTTAACGAATCGTTTGGAAATTGCAGAAATACATTTACAAATATGTTTCTGGATTTTGGTTCGGATTGTGTCTGTGCATATTATAGCGCAACTTGCCTGCACTGTGCGTAAGAATCGTTCTACATAATTCTACATAAAAATGAATAAACTAGGGAAATATGTCGGATTGTAATTTTATCTTCTATTTGCTATAATGCAGAGAGATTCAAGCATTTTTGCAAGATCGAATACGAAATTAAAGAGAGGTATAACATCATGGATTATAAGACAAAGGGTGTCTGTTCTCAGCAGATCCATTTCGACATTGAAGACAACAAGATTCATAGTGTCTCATTTGTTGGTGGATGTAATGGAAACCTTCAGGGTATCTCCCATCTGGTTGAAGGAATGGACGTAAATGAAGCGATTTCCCGTCTTGAAGGAATTAAATGTGGATTTAAGAACACATCCTGCCCTGATCAGCTGGCACAGGCGTTAAAAGAAGCAATCGCAGAATAGTTTTTAAAATGCAAAAAAGGAGCTTCGCCTTAACTCCTTTCTTGCATTACTCCTGATTGTCTCAGTCTCCCTTGAGCTCTGAAAGCAGTCTCTGAACGTCGCTCAGTAAATGTGGTGTTTTTGGGAACAGGTTCTCATACTTTCATTTTATTTTTTTATTTTTTAAATGTTAGTTTATGAGTTACACTGAGTTTCATCCAGCGGCTGCTTTTAGAACTCAAGGAATGAACCCAAGGGGACTAAGAACAAAATTATTCAGTTTTTAAAATGTGATTGTGGAATCACTTTGGTACTAGGATGCCGTCTGTGTAGGAGTATGTTTCCTCATTAAGTCCATCTTTTTCTACAAGATGATCAGCATGAACTCTGTAATAATATCCACGATCTACGGTAATAGATTTCGATGTACAAATAAAATAATCATTTTTATCTTCTTTTGCCCATACATCAATCTGATCCCAACGCCCATTCTCTTCATTGTAACGATCTACATACACAATAACTGCTAAATAGTCTACTGTATGATTTGCAGTAGTCGCTCCATACGTATATACTCTTTTAGTTCCAGCCTTTGAAATAGAGCATTCGCCAGTCATTAGGTGTTCACCTCTTGTAAGACTCTCCGGCGTAATTCCTATAGATTTTTCATTAGTCGTAAGACTAGATCCATCAATTATTTTTTCATTTTCATTGGCACTTGCATTTAAACAATTTCCAATTACCATAGTTCCGAATAAAACTAAACTACATAAAATTGATAATACGCGTTTTTTCATAATTTTTCCCCCTTTATTAATATAAACAATTAACAAGAGAAAAACTTACGCTTTTTTGAAAAATAAATTTTCTAATATATAATTTATTTCTTCTTTGTCCACAATTCCCATTATTTGATACTGAACATCTAAATATTCAAACTCTGCTATATACCTCTTTACATCCTTATTTTTCACTTGAAATTCATTTACTGTTATTATTTGTTTCTGATTATTAATTTCATAAGTATCTACTAAATCATCTAATGCCTTTTGCCCTAATGATGAATCCGAATTATTCATATACATAAAGTACCTTATAATTTCTCCTTTATATGTATAAAATAAAATTGCATTATCTTGACTTTCATCTATACTATAACTTTCTAAATACATACCATCTGGTTTTTCCATAATTCTAACTGGTGAAATTCCTAACTTTTGAGTAATTTCTTTGTACGCACTCATTTCATCAATATTCTCTGTCTTCTGTGATTCCATATCCTCCACATTCAAAATATCAGAACTTTCATCCCCATTATCTCTTGCAGAAGACAATTTCCCATAAGACTTACTCCCCACCGCCGTCATCACGCTCCCAAGCATCATAATCAGCACAGCCGCAATTCCAACCAGCACATAAGTCCTGCGTTTTTTCTTCCGTACAATCGTGGTTACTTTCTTGTCGAATTCATATTCCTGAATTTTGTTAAAAAGAGCGGATTCCAAATCGTCCGATACTTTTATATCCTCAAGCTCCTGATCGGCCCGAATTTCGTCTTCTATCTGTTTTCCTTCTCTGTTGATTTCATCTTCAAGCGATATTTTCTTCAGATTCTTCATTCTACTTAACACCTTTATTTCTTATCGGTTCCCATACATCAGTGTCTACAGGTACTGTGTGAACACTAACTGTTACTGTTCACTCCCATGTCAATCACTCGTTACTGTTCACAGGTAACCTGCAAACAGTAACAATCACTCCACTGATTAACAATAACCCTATCTCTTTTTCTTGACATTTTCCCAAATAAGATTAATACTGAAACTGTATATTGACACAAATTTGGGAGGTTTTTTACAATGAAGCGAATCATTTTGACCGGCGGAGGTACTGCCGGACATGTCACTCCGAATATAGCCCTCATTCCACGTCTTAAGGAACTGGGTTATGATATCCAATATATTGGTTCTTACAAGGGAATTGAAAAGGAACTGATCGAACCTTTTGGTATCCCTTATCATGGAATTTCTTCTGGTAAACTTCGCCGCTATTTCAGCGTACAGAACTTTACAGATCCATTCCGTGTTATAAAAGGCTTTGGTGAAGCCCGCAGACTTATCAAAAAACTTAAGCCTGATGTTATTTTCTCCAAAGGCGGCTTTGTATCCGTACCGGTTGTTCTCGCTGGTAAGCGCTGTAAAGTACCGGTAATTATCCATGAATCAGATATGACTCCTGGACTGGCGAATAAACTTGCCATCCCTTCTGCTGTAAAAGTATGCTGCAATTTCCCTGAAACACTGGATTCTCTTCCGGAAGGAAAAGCCGTTCTTACTGGCTCTCCGATCCGTCAGGAACTCCTTACCGGGGATAAAGCTGCAGCCTTAGATCTTTGTCATTTCACACCTGACAAACCGGTCATTCTCGTAATCGGCGGAAGTCTTGGCGCTGTTGCAGTCAATGAAGCTGTACGCGGAGCACTTCCGGAACTTCTGAAGGAATTCCAGATCATTCATCTCTGCGGTAAAGGCAAAATGGATGAATCTCTGAAAGGAACAGAAGGTTATTGTCAGTTTGAATACATCAAAGATGAACTGCGCGATCTCTTCGCGCTTGCCGACATCGTAATATCCAGAGCAGGAGCAAATGCAATCTGCGAACTACTTGCTCTTCGTAAACCGAATCTTCTGATTCCACTTTCTGCAAGAGCCAGCCGTGGAGACCAGATTCTGAATGCACGCTCTTTCGAACGTCAGGGATTCAGTCTTGTGATTGAAGAAGAACAGCTTACAAAAGAAGCACTTCTCGATGCAGTTCATAATCTTTATGAAAACCGTAACACCTTTGTTGATGCTATGCATAACTCAGGTCAGCAGGATCCAATCGCTACGATTATCGGACTGATTGAGGATGCTGCTGCCAGATAAGCTGTTGCTGTGTACAGGTAACCTGTAACCAGTAAAGTAATTAGATATGATTTAAGCAGCATCAATAATCACTCTATCTGATTTACACTACATAAAAAGTTGCCGGGAAGCATTAAAGTCTGCTCCAAGCCTTTAGTCTTCCCGGTTCATTTCTTCGTATTCTGCTCCATATTTCTTTTCAATCCATTTTCTTGCTCTGTGCAGCAAACTGTGAATCGTTCTCAGATTCATTCCCATCAGTTCCGCCGCCTTCGCCTGAGGCACCTTCATATAATACACAAGTACAATCGCTTCATGCCATCTTGGATTTTTCTTCATCAGACCATCAAATATCTTTTCATGGAGAATTCTACGTTCTCTTTCGCTTTCATCCTCTATGTAGTCTTCCTCTGTACTGCGCGTTTTTGGCTCCGGCACAAAACTGAATTCATCATCAATGGTCAGTTCTTCTCTCCGCATTTTCTTACGGAAATTCAACGCCTGATTCCTCGCAGTGGTATACAACCAGGAAGAAATATTATCCTTCTTCATTGTGTCGTATCCCATGTACAGTTTCAGAAAAGTTTCCTGCATTATATCTTCTGCTGCCTCTTTACTACCTGAATATTTATATGCCGTTCTCAGGATGAAATCTTTGTGTTCTTCATAGATTTCATTAAATTCTTTATTTCCTGTTAACATATTTTCTCCGGTATTATTTTATTTTTTCCAAAATTTCCTTCTTATCTTCTTCTGTCAGTTCTCCCATGTGCCAGCCAAGTCCTACATTGTCATTCTTATATCTCGGGATCAGATGCATATGAAAATGAAATACTGTCTGTCCTGCCGGTTCCTCATTGTTCTGAACCACGTTGTATCCATCGCATCCCAGTACATCTGTCATCTTTGTTACCATTTTTTTGGCAAGAACAATTGCTTTGGACGCTACTTCATCATCAATGTCATATAAATTACGGTAATGATTCTTTGGAAGGATCAATGCATGTCCTTTTGATGCCGGTCCAAGATCCAGAATTACTCTGAAGTCATCATCCTCATAAAGTGTTGCTGACGGAATCTCTCCTGCAGCTATCTTACAAAATATACAATTATCATCTCTCATGATTTATTCCTCTTTTCAGAAAGTATTTTTTAGGCTAAAACGTGCATTCTACAGATCATTCATCGTAATAATTCATTTAGATCTAAGTCTCAGACACACTGTAATAGCATTTACTTGTAGTATAGACTATTTTGGGAAAAAAGAGAAGCAGTTTTTCAGGTCGTAAAAAGTCGAACGATTTTTCTTGAATTGCTTTTATGTGAATGATAGAATAATCAGTTGAACATACTATTCCTGTTATCAATTTTTATTATGAAAGTGGGGAGTACCATATGCTTACAAACATCGATATCAACAAGATGAACCGTCTCATGGCAGAGAACGAAGACGCCAGACAGATCATTACACAGCTTCTTGAAAATCATCAGTCGGCTGTGTCCACCATTGCACATGAAATCCGCAATCCGCTGACACTGATTTCTTCTTCGCTGCAGATCATGCAGAAACAGCACCCGGAAGTAACAGAATTTTTTAACTGGAATCAGACGATGGAAGACATTGATTTTATGTGCAGTCTTTTGAACGAACTTTCCACCTTCAACAACGGAAATACTCTGCATCCTTCTGTATTCAGCATTGAAAAACTGCTTCGCAATGTCGCGATTTCTTTCGCGATTTCTCTTGATTCTGAAGAATCTGATATCAACTTTGCATCTCGCATCCACCCTGATATGGGGAATTTTACCGGAGATAAAAATAAACTGGAACAAGTGCTTCTCAACCTGCTTAAAAATGCAAAAGAAGCTGTCAGTAGCAGCGAAAATGCGTCTATTTTCTTTTCAGCTGAACGAATCAATGAACAGATTCTGATTCAGTGTCAGGACAACGGAATTGGCATCCCGGATGAAGTTATCCAGACAATTTTTGACCCATTTGTCACATACAAAGAAAATGGTACCGGCCTCGGACTTGCTATTTCCAGACGGATTGCCGAAGCTCATGGCGGTACCCTGACCGCCCGATCCGATGCTGTAAATGGAACCGTTTTTTCACTGACTCTTCCAGTCTGAATTCTGTATATCTGCAAAAATCAGTTTTGCCTCTCAGGCTCTGCTGCCTTTGTACACATCAGACAGGATTTAGGATTCTTTCCTTCTTCGATACAGAATCAACGCAACAAGGAAACCGCAGACCAGTCCGCCTACATGTGCTGTATTATCTACACCGCTGCTTGTGAATCCAAAATACAGGCCAAGAAAAACCATAAAAGCCATTCCTTTTCCTGACAGATTTCCCAGTCTTCCTTTGTTAGCGATCACAACATAGAGCAGTGCGCCCATCAGTCCGAAAATGGCTCCAGATGCCCCGGCTGAAACGGCCTGTTCGCCCTGCATTACATTCCACCATAAAGAGAACAAGTTGCCGCCGATTCCGCTAATAAAATAGATCAGAAGGTATTTCACTTTACCAACTACCGGCTCCAGATTCCATCCAAGTGCTCCTAACAGCACCATATTGTTCATCAGATGTTCAATTCCAAAATGTAGGAACATACTTGTAAAGATTCGGTAGTATTCTCCCTGTTCTACGACCATCGGTTCATACATTGCTCCATGCATCACCATAAAATATCCATCTTCCGTATTTCCCAGAAATCCTAACACAAGAAATGCTGCTATATTCACTGCAATCAGGAGTACTGTACAGATCGCTTCCGGAAATTTTTTTAAGTTCATGCAGTCCCTGCCTCTTTTCTAAATCCAACTGTATTTTTAATATCATACCCCGAATTTTTTCACTTGTATAGCTTTTTATATTTTTTTCATAATTTCGAAATTTTAAGGTCTAACAACACAATTATTTTATATAATAAACTAACCGTTTTATGTAGGATACGACATTATGAAGAAGCGATTTCAGTCTCTTATTTTCTTTTTTCTGGTTCGTGCCGTCCTTGGTATGTTCCTGATTTTTTTCATCAACCAGTGGGTTCTTCCTGCTGATTCTTCAATTAATGTCGGTCTGAATCCTGTTTCCTTTTTGACATCCGGAACCCTTGGTATTCCTGGGGTTTGCCTGCTTTACGGAATCACCTGGTATCAGATTTTGTGACAATCTTACAAAAAATATCTTTTTCGTTTTTTGATATGGACAAAACAATTTTGCATGTATATAATGCGTTTTACCAACAGGACATCACCTGTTAACACATCAGCAGATCGGGGGATCTCTGATGCGTCTTAGTTTCACCGGAACTTGAACATCCGGCAGATAATCTTTATTATTCGGAGCTGTAAAATCGCAGCATTATTTCGAATTATGACAAACACTTTGAAAGAAACAGTAAGGGATACGCCTCATTTTGTTATTTGCGACACGCAGAAAGAGTATTCAGAATATCTTCTGAAATTTCTAAGTGAACACTTGACCGATGAGTATCAGTTTCATCTGTTTCATGACATTCAAAATTTAAGCACCTTTTCAACCAATAAGAACATTCGGATTTTACTGATCGGAGAAGAGTATTCCTGTACAGACCGTTATCATATTCCTGCATCTGTACGTTTTTTACTTACCGGATGTAAAGAACCTTCCAGTTCCACTGCACGTGCATCTCCTTTTTTCACAGAAGAATCGCATGCATACGAAGCTTCAGCCTCTGATCATCCATTAGAACATCCTTTGTTCCGTTATCAGGCAGCCGATCAGATTCTTGCACAGATTCATACTATTTTGCTGCAGCCGGAAGACAGGCAAGGCGTTGTATCTACAGCTTTGCATACGGAAGCTTCACAGTCTGAATCATTAACATCAGACTCTACAGTAGAGGATTCCTTGAAACCGGATGCAACTTCATCCGTCTCTGCAGTTTCTTCGTCTGAAAAAATGCACGGCGAAACCGTGCCTGAGACTGCAAAAGCAGGAGAGTACCGGCTTCAACCGCAAAAGGTTGCCACCGACTCCTCTGTTCATGGAATCATTGGCATTTATTCACCGGTTCACCGCATCGGTAAAACACGTTTTGCTCTGCGTCTTGGAAAGCAGCTTTCCAAAACCACATCCGTACTTTACCTGAATCTGGAAGATTATTGCGGTAATCCGGAATCTTTTCCTGAAAAGAATGGGCAGACACTGGAAGATTTACTTTACTACATGCGACAGGACAATATGAACCTCGGATTAAAACTCAGTACTATGATCGGACAAATTGAAAACCTGGATTATCTTGCTCCAATTCGGCATCATCAGGATCTTTGTTCTGTGCAAAGCAGTGAATGGTTAGAACTTTTTAATATGCTTCTTGAAAAAAGTATTTATCAGGTTTTAATCCTGGATCTCGGCGATTGTATTGATGGTCTGTATGAGGTTTTAAAGCACTGTACAAAAGTTTATACGCCTTATCTTGAAGAGCCGACCGCCAAAGTAAAGCTGGCACAGTACGAGGAAGATCTACGTTCTTCTGGATATGGAGATATCCTGAGACATACTGTCAGAAGACGGATCAAGTCTGTCCGTAAGACAACTCAGAGAAACGAGGTATATACAGATGGCCAGAGTAAAACATAAGATCCACAGCGAAGACTTCTATGAGCAGATCCTGCTCCGCATGGATCTGACCCGTGAGATTACAGATGAAGAACTTCAGGAATTGATCCACACTGTGCTTGACGACGCTTCTGCACAGGAATATCTGTCTTTAAACGACAAGATCAGACTCAGCCGGGAACTTTTTAATGCGTTCCGTAAGCTGGATATTCTGCAGGAACTGCTCGAAGATGATGATATTACTGAAATCATGGTAAATGGGACGGAACAGATTTTTTATGAAAAAAGAGGACGTCTGTACCGTTCAGATAAGCATTTTTTATCCGAAGACCGGCTTTTAGATGTGATCCAGCAGATTGTCGGAGAATCAAACCGCTATGTAAATGAATCATCACCAATTGTAGATGCCCGTTTAAAAGATGGCTCCCGTGTGAATGTCGTATTGAAACCTGTGGCTGTCAACGGACCGATTCTTACCATCCGAAAATTTCCCAAAGAAGCTGTAACCATTCATCAGTTGATCCAGCTTGGAAGTATTTCGGCCGAAGCAGCGGAATTTTTAGAAATTCTTGTTCGTTCTAAATACAATATTTTCGTCAGTGGCGGAACCGGAGCAGGAAAGACTACGTTTTTAAATGCACTGTCAAATTTTATACCGAAAGAAGAACGTCTCATTACAATCGAAGACAACGCGGAGCTTCAGATTCAGGGTGTTCTGAATCTCGTAAAACTGGAAGCCCGTGGTCCTAATCTGGAAGGAGAGGGCGCTGTTACTATCCGTGATCTGATCAAATCTGCATTGCGAATGCGCCCTGACCGGATCATCGTTGGTGAGGTACGTGGTGATGAAACAGTTGATATGATTTCTTCCGCTATTATATGTACTATATAATAATTATATATATAACGTATATAAGGATGGAAAATA